>JACCED010827911.1_pt1 | contig 15343 bp, 14 predicted proteins | sample 7455021 | NCBI WGS metagenome assembly JACCED01 (sample SAMN15323456, study PRJNA562643) | freshwater metagenome | isolation source: river surface water | place: USA:Blue River Watershed | collected 2017-08-19 | reverse complement strand
GTAGCGGTTGGGGTAAGCATGTAGTGCGTTGGGTAATTAGCACTTTAATCTGAATACCAAACAATCAAAAGGCGAAACAAACTACGCCATGGCTGCTTAATTCAGTGAATTAACTTCCATTATGGCCAAGCGAGCAGGTAGGCCCTTTACCCGTTCCTTAGCTTAATCAAAACAAAAAGGGATGCGATAAGCATAGGCTGTGCCGCTTATTTAAGTACTATTCAGCTAAGTAATCAATTGGTTTGTGTTTTTCCTGCTGATTGCCGACAAATAATAAAACAATAAACATGTAGAAGACCAATGGTAACTTTGTTTGGACAGGGGTTCGACTCCCCTCGACTCCACAATTGATTTGAAGGCCATCATTTAATTTGATGGGAATACAATTAACTCAACAAATCTAATAAGCCGAAGTAACATTTTTACTTCGGCTTATGCTTTTTTAAGCCATTATAAAAGGTTTAATATTATATTTGTATTTAATCAAATACGTCTATTTATGCGTCTAACATTTACTCTTTTATGTTTATTTAGTGCTTCATTTGTGTTTGCACAAACTGATACCACAGAAAATTTCGATTACAGTAATTTTGGCGATGCCGATGGCGTTAAGCGTTTTTGTTCTCAAAAAGTGTTGAATCAAACGCCTCAGAGAATTTTAAGTTTAGGATTCGAACAATATGGGGGATTTTCGATGCCAGGCATAAGTTTTAATTCCAAACAATTTCCAACACAAATCAATATAGCTGATGTAAATGCAATAAGAGCGCAAGTAAACCTGCCTGTTATTTCTACTAATAAAATTATTTGGCAAATGGGGGTGAATTATTGGAGTAGTCAATTCAATGTTGCTAATCCAACAGTAAACGATTTCGCAGCTGCTTTAGATAAAAGTGCATTATTAACTGCTGGATTAAATACAACTGTTTTCAAACCTTTAAATGAAAAGAATTTTTTAATTTTTCAAGCTAGTGCAGATGCAAACGGTTTGTTTGAAAATGCAAAAGCGATTCAAAATAAAGCAATCACCTTAAGTGGTACAGTTATATATGGATGGAAGACATCCGAGAAAAATATGATTGGTACTGGTTTGGCTAGAACTTATCGCGCAGGTCGATTATTGCATGTACCCGTTTTGTTTTGGAATAAAACGTTTAATGATAAGTGGGGTATGGAACTTCTACTTCCTGCTAGAGGTTTTGTTCGATATAATTTCTCTACAACAAGCATGTTGCAGGCTGGTTTTGAATTAGAAGGAAATCAATTTTTAATGCAATTACCAAGTACAATGGGTAGGAATACATATATCCAACGTGGAGAAGTTAAACCAAGAATCATGTGGGATAAAAAACTTACTGGATTTTTATGGATAAACGCACAAGCAGGTTTAAGATACAATTACCGTTTCGATGTAGTGAATAGATATGATGCTAGAGAAGATAGTCAACGCTTCTTCTCTAGTAATCTAGGCAATCCATTGTTTTTTAATATTAGCCTAAATTTTGTATCTCCTTAGTGTTACTTTGCTTGTTGCCTTGTCCAGTTATCTGTTCTTCCAATAATTGAAACCCCAATATACCCTCTAACTTCAAGTGTATTGGGGTTAATCATTTTTATGGTACAAGAGTAGGTGCTGCCATTTTTAGGATCGTATATATTACCATCATCCCAAAGGTTTTTATCCTTGTAAGAGAAGCCCCAAATATTAATCATGCCAAGCACTGGTCTTGTTCTATTCGCTTCGTCAGGGTGGTTTTTATCTTGCTTTGGCTTTCCAGTTTCTGGGTCAATTGGTTCTTTTAACCAAACTACTTTTCCTTGGTATTTTTCACCATTTTTATAGATACGCACCATAGCATTGCCTTCTCCTGTTTTCCACACACCAACAATAGCATCTGGGTTGTCTGAAATTGGGGCAAATGAAGTTCCCATAAAAAATATGAAAAGTGCGCTCAATGAGTTGATTAATAATTTTTTCATTCTATTTTTTTAAACATCAAAAATACAGTAGGTAGCTTAGTTGAATGATGCTTCCTGCTTTTTTTACCACATAAATTTAAAATTAACTATTGAAATAAGCCAGTTTTTTCAAATTAATTTTTGTTTAAGTGAAAATCATTTTTTTTCATGCCAATCACAACAAAATCCATCTCAAAATGTTATAAGTATATTCGCTCTTTTTAAAATTAAATTTACGCAAATAATGGTTAATTTTGCAACTGAACCTATCATTAAAAAATAAATCACAATTATATGGAGAAGCACGCAGAGGACGGCGCAGCAAAATGCCCTTTTACAGGCGCGACAACACTTTCATCAAAACAAGGAAGTGCAGGAACTGGACCAGTGAATAGAGATTGGTGGCCAAATCAATTAAAATTAAATATCTTAAGACAACATTCTTCACAGTCTAATCCAATGGATAAGACTTTCAATTATGTGTCTGAGTTTAAGTCTTTAGATTTAAAAGCAGTGAAGCAAGATATTGTTGATTTGATGACCAATTCCCAAGATTGGTGGCCAGCTGATTACGGTCATTATGGTCCTTTCTTTATTCGTATGGCTTGGCATAGTGCAGGAACTTATCGTACAACAGATGGTCGTGGTGGTGCTGGTGCAGGGATGCTCCGTTTTGCGCCATTGAATAGCTGGCCTGATAATACCAATTTAGATAAGGCAAGATTATTGTTATGGCCAATTAAAAAGAAGTATGGTCAAAAATTATCTTGGGCTGATTTAATGATTTTGGCAGGTAACTGTGCATTAGAATCTATGGGCTTTAAGACTTTTGGTTTTGCTGGAGGTAGAGAAGACATGTGGGAGCCACAAGAAGACGTATACTGGGGCAATGAAAGAGAATGGTTAGGTGATAAAAGATATACTGGAGATCGTGAATTAGAAAACCCTTTAGCTGCTGTACAAATGGGATTGATTTATGTGAATCCAGAAGGACCTAATGGGAATCCTGATCCAATCGCATCTGCAAAAGACATACGTGAAACATTTGCACGTATGGCTATGAATGACGAAGAAACTGTGGCATTGATTGCAGGTGGGCATACATTTGGTAAAACACACGGTGCCGCAGATCCAAATCAATATGTAAGCAAAGAGCCTGCTGCTGCGACAATCGAAGAGCAAGGAACTGGATGGAAAAATACTTTTGGAACTGGTAATGGTGTGTATACGATCACTTCTGGTTTAGAAGGTGCTTGGACAACTACACCAACACAATGGAGCAATAACTATTTTGAAAACTTATATAAATATGAGTGGGAATTAGTGAAGAGTCCTGCCGGAGCGCATCAGTGGAAACCCAAAGCGGGAGCAGGTAATGGCACCGTGCCAGATGCACATGATCCTTCTATCACGCATGCACCAACTATGTTGACAACAGATTTGGCTTTGATTTTAGATCCTGCTTACGCGCCAATTTCAAAAAGATTTTACGAAAACCCAGATCAGTTTGCAGACGCATTTGCAAGAGCCTGGTTTAAATTAACCCATCGTGATATGGGACCACGTGCACGATATGTTGGACCGGAAGTGCCAGCAGAAGTCTTGTTATGGCAAGATCCTATCCCTGCTGTAAATTATAAATTGATTGACGCATCAGATATGGAAGCTTTAAAAGCAAAAGTGCTTGCTTCTGGTTTAACAGTTTCTGAATTAGTTTCTGCTGCTTGGGCATCTGCTTCTACTTTCCGTGGATCAGATAAAAGAGGCGGAGCCAATGGGGCAAGAATTCGTTTAGCACCACAAAAATACTGGGCTGTAAATAATCCAGCACAATTGTCTAAAGTATTGGATGCATTAGAATCCATCCAAAAGGCATTTAATGCAAGCGCAACAGGCGGTAAGCAAATTTCAATGGCCGACTTAATTGTATTGGCTGGTGCAGCTGCAATTGAAAAAGCGGCAAAGGATGGTGGAGTAGCTGTAAATGTGCCATTCACGCCTGGTCGTGCGGACGCTAGTCAAGATGAAACAGATGTGGCATCCTTTGCTGTATTAGAACCTATTGCAGATGGTTTCCGTAATTATATCAAACCACGTACATTGGTTTCTGCTGAAGAAATGTTGATAGACAAAGCACAATTATTAACCTTAACTGCCCCAGAAATGACGGTCCTGTTTGGTGGTATGCGTGTGTTGAATACTAATTTTGATCAGTCTCATCATGGTGTATTTACAAAAACACCAGGTGTATTAACCAATGATTTTTTTGTCAACCTAATTGATTACAACAATGTATGGAGTGCAATAGATCATTCTCAAAATGCTTTTCAAGGAGTAGATAGAAAAACTGGAGCTGTTAAATTTACTGGAACAAGAGTCGATTTAATCTTTGGTTCTAATTCTGAACTACGTGCATTGGCCGAAGTGTATGCTTGTGATGATGCTAAAACAAAATTCGTGCATGATTTCGTGGCTGCTTGGAATAAAGTCATGGAATTAGATCGGTTTGATTTAGCTTAATTTTTAAATAATGTCATAAGATTTTCTTAAGATAAGTTAGATGGCCTCAAAAGGGCCATCTTTTTTATGTCATTTCTTATGAAAATTTCAAAAAAACGCCTTTAAATAATATTTCAGGACCCTATATAAAATTATTGTAAATTAATGGTTCAAAAATAATCGCAGAATGAAACATCTATTAAAAAGAATCAATTTTTTTATCGTAGTCTTTTCTATTTTGTTGGTGCACACAAAAGCTAGTGCTCAAGAAAATCCATTAGAAGGTCGTTGGGATTTAACGGTTGATATGGGTGGAGGCAGAATAGCACCTTCTTGGTTAGAAGTACGACATTCCGGAGTAAAAAATTTAATCGGCAGATTTGTTGCAGACGGGGGCAGTGCTAGACCTATTGCGCAAGTTTTTTTTGATGGCAAAAAATTAAATTTTACGATTCCACCACAATGGGATCGCACAGAAAATAATTTAGTAGTAGAAGGGGAATTAATTGGGGATCAATTAAAAGGAACCATGATTGCACCTTATGGTCAAAAATATACTTGGACCGGTGTTCGTGCACCAAGATTAAATAGTTTAAAAGAAGTTACCTGGGGCGATCCTATAGAATTATTGAATAAAAAAGATTTATCAGGTTGGATAGCAATGGGTAGAAAAAAACAATGGGTTAATGTAAATGGGGTATTGACTAGCCCTGAATCGGGCGATAATATTAGAACGCTTGCAAGTTTCGACGATTTTAAATTACATATTGAGTTCAGGTATCCAAAAGGGAGTAATAGTGGCGTGTATTTAAGAGGACGTTATGAAATCCAGATCGAAGACAACCAAGGTAAAGAACCTCAAAGCGTTTATTTAGGTGGGGTGTATGGTTTTATTGATCCATGGGTCAATGCAGCAAAAGCAGCTGGTGAATGGCAATCATATGATGTGACTTTAATTGGCAGAATGGTGACCGTGGTTGCCAATGGTCAAACCATTATTTTCAAACAAGAAATTCCAGGTATCACTGGTGGTGCTATCAATAGCGACGAAGGTGCTCCAGGTCCAATTATGTTACAAGGAGATCATGGACCAATTGAATTCAGAAATATCATCATCACGCCAGCAAAAAAATAAATTCCTTCAATAGTTTTAAATAGTATTTCATAAAAAAGCCGCAATGAATCATTGCGGCTTTTTTTAGATGAGTTTGATTTTATTTTTATTTTATGATAACGACTTCTTCATAAGGCACCCTTTCTCTTTTGCCCCAGATACCAGCTTCAGTGCCTTTCCCTACACTAATAATCATATTGATTTCCGCCATTTCCGGTAGGTCTAATGCTTTCTTAACCCTTACAGCGTCGAATCCCTCCATAGGGCAAGATTCAAAACCTTCTGCAGCAATCGACAACATAAAAGTTTGAGCGGCTAAGGCACAGGATTTATGCACTGTAATTCTTTGGTCTGCTCTTCCTTTCATTCTTGTCATTGGTCTAAATGCACCAATCAGACCGCTTAATATTCTCCTTATTGCACTCAAGAATCCAAATTGATCCGTTCCGTAAGCTAGTGGCATTAATTTTCCATAGTAAGTTAATAATTTATCTTGGTTGGGTGTGGTTTCACCAATGATGCCTTTTTTGATGAGGTCCAAATGCCATTGCACTCTTTTTCTCCAGTGGTCTTGACGAGTAACAAAAACCACCAATTGTTTTGCAGATCTCGCAGCATTTTGATTTAAACAATAGGCATGAAAATCTTTTTGCAATGCTGGGTCCTTGATCCAATAAAATTCCCATAACTGCATATTGCTGCTATTAGGAGAGAGTATACTGCGTTCTAAGCTTTTCTTTATCACTTCGTCTGGCACTTCTACATTGGGGTCAAATTTCCTATTAGACCTTCTTTTTTGAATAATTTCTTCAAATGATTGTGATAAAGACATATATTTTTTTAATTTGAGTAAAAAATACAACTAAGTAATAAAATTAAGCATAGTTGTTTAATATCAAATCAAATTGATCCTTTATGTTAAAGAAAATATTATATGGTTTTATAGTTTTGATTGTTTTGACTATTGGCCTTGCCTATACACCCATATTTGCGCATTTAAGAAATTTTGCCAAATGGGGTAAGCATACAATTCATGATTATAAAACGCATCCAACAAGACTAGTCAAAGCGGCAAGTGTACCTCAATACTGGCCATTAGATAGTGCGTATAATAAAGCCATCATGCCAGACTCTTTATTAATAGCATTGGATTCAAATGATACACATGCATTTTTAGTGATTCAAGATGGGAAGATTGTGTATGAAAAATATTTTGATGGCTACAATTCAAAAACTTTGAGTGGTTCTTTTTCTGCTGCAAAAAGTATCATCTCCTTATTAATTGGTATTGCGTTACAAGAGGGTAAAATTAAATCTTTAGAAGAGCCTGTTGGAAATTATGTACCTCATTTTAAGGAAGCCAATTTAGATAAAATAAGAATTGTGGATTTATTGACTATGAGCTCTGGGACAAATTATATGGAATTTGATAAAAGTTATTTTAGCATGAATGCCTATGGCTATTATGGGGATAACGAAGAGTACATGGTTCAAAAAATGCGCTTTAAAGAACCTTCAGGTGTTTATTGGGATTATAGAAGTGGAGATACCCAGGTTTTGGGTTTGGTTGTTGAAAAAGCATTTGGAGATAATATTTCAAATTTAGTATCCGAAAGATTTTTACAACCCATGGGTGCAGAAGTTGATGCATTATGGTTATTAGATGGAGATCAAAAACATGAAAAAGCATTTTGTTGCTTTAATGGTATAGCAAGAGACTACGCTAGATTCGGTCAGTTAATATTAAATAAAGGTGCATGGGGTGGGAAGCAAATTGTAGATTCTAATTATATTTTTAAAGCGACTTCGCCGGCAACATATTTAAAAGACCGAACTGAATTTGATCGTCCTGTCGATTTCTACGGTTATCAATATTGGATCATTCAACACAAGGGGATGACTATTCCTTTTCAAAATGGCTTATTTGGACAATATGTTTTTGCTATTAAAGAAAAAAATGCGGTCGTAGTAAGACTAGGAGAGTCTAAGCCCATTAAACCAATTCACCATCATCAACCAGAAATTTATTCCTATTTAGATGCTGCACTTTCGGTGTTGAAATAAAAAAAAGCCGCTCGATGATTCGAGCGGCTTTTTTTATAAGGTATCAATGCTTAAAAAAGTTTCATTGCTTTTGCAAAATAAGTCAATGTGCCAGGAAGTGCTAACCAGAAAAATTCTCTATAAACGAATAATAAAACGATTAAAATAGCGAACCATAAAAAGAATAATGACCAGTATTTTTTGGTGTTAGTTTGTGCTTCCATTTGTGTGCTTTGTTTTTATGAATTAATTGCAGTTGCAAATATACAATAATTCTTATTTGGACCTATAAATTTGGGCTATAGGTATATTTAAGATCTACTTTCCAGCCTTTTGGGGTAGATATAATTTTTAATTTATGTACCTGCTTATCAAAGGAATTTTGGTAATTCATGATCGTAACCGTACTATCCACTGCACTAATTTCATTGATTTGAATAGAGGCAAGCCTGATTTGCTGACGGCCTTCTTTATCTAATCCATAGTAGTTACTAGCCATTTTTTCAAATATGGCAAGGTTTTCGGCATCTTCTACAATATAGAATTTGGCTTTTTTGAAATTACCTTGCATACAGTTTTCTATAAAAAAACGCCCACCATCTAAAGGATTGTCTGCCAATTCGTATTGGTCAGAAGGGCTGCATTGCCAGAGAAAAAGCGCCAAAAAGAGGTATTTTAATTTTTGTAGATGCATAGCCAAAGTTACATCATTAGGTAGTAATTTTGAAGCATAAAGCGACATCATGAAAAAAATACTATTATTTGTTGGGTTATTGATTGGGGCATCGAGTTTTGGACAACAAAAACATCCAGAATTCATGAATCAAGGTAATATCTATGAAGTGAATATTCGTCAGTATACCAAGGAAGGAACGTTTAAGGCTTTTGCCAAGCACTTACCAAGATTACAGAAAATGGGTGTGCAAACAATTTGGTTTATGCCTATACAGCCCATTTCAAAATTTGGCAGAAAAGGAAGTCTAGGATCTTATTACGCTGTGGCAAGTTATACCGATATCAATCCTGAATTTGGTACCCTTGCAGATTTTAATGCCACAGTAGATCAAGCACATGCACTTGGTATGAAAGTATTGATAGATTATGTGCCCAATCATTCGGGTGCAGATCATCCTTGGTTGACAACACATCCAGATTTTTACGAAACAGATTCCACAGGTAAACCAACCTATACTGCAGACTGGTCTGATACAAGAGAATTAAATTTTAATAATTTAGTGATGCAGGATAGTATGATCAATACCATGAAGTATTGGTTAAACGCAACAAAGATTGATGGATTCCGAGTAGACGTTGCATGGGGTGTGCCTTATAGTTTTTGGAATAAATGTATTCCAGCTTTAAAAAATATAAGAAACATTTATTTATTAGCAGAAGCGGATGACGCAAAATTACATGAGACAGGTTTTGATGCTACTTATACTTGGAAAGAGTTTCATGTTTTAAATGATATCGCAGCAGGAAGGAAAAATATTTTTTCTTTGGATACTGTTTTGCAAAACATAGAAAAGGAATTCATGAAAGGTGCACAAAGATTGTATTTCACCAGCAATCATGACGAGAACTCTTGGAATAAAGCAGACTATGCAACTATGCCAGGGGCCATTCATACACCATTCGCTGTGTTTACACAAACATACAACAGAACAATGCCTTTAATTTATAGTGGTCAAGAAGAGCCTGTACTAAGACCATTGGCATTTTTTGAAAAGGACAGTATTGAGTTTAAAAAATACGAGCGTGCTAATTTTTACACAACGCTTTTAAAGCTAAGAAAATCAAATGCTGCTTTTGCAGATAATGCTAATTTTAAAAGGTTAAAAGTGAATCTTCCAGAAAAGATCATGGCATATGAAAGAACCAATGGACAAGATAAAGTGGTAGTAGTATTGAATTTATCTAATCAACCACAGAAAGCCATCATTGAAGGAGTTGCTCCTGCTTCATTCGAAGAAATATTTACCAAGCAAAAAGTATCAGGTATTCAAGCATTGCCAATGACAGCTTGGGGATACCAAGTTTTTGTAAAGAAAAATTAAAACTAATGACAAAACAATTTCTGGTAGATCAAATCCGTACTAAACAATCCTACTTATGTGTTGGGTTGGATACAGCTATTGAAAAACTACCTGCTGGTTTGCCAAAAAATAAAGAGGGTGTCATTGCATTCAATAAAGCCATCATCGATGCTACTGCGCCATATTGTGTAAGTTATAAAATCAATACTGCTTTTTACGAATCACAGGGTATTACAGGATGGGAAGCAATGGAAGCAACATTAGCACATATCCCTTCCACGCATTTTACAATTGCGGATGCAAAAAGAGGAGATATAGGAAACACATCCGCGCAATATGCAAAAACATTTTTTGAAACCCTTCCTTTTGATGCCATTACTGTTGCGCCATATATGGGTAAGGATAGTATCGACCCATTTTTAGCTTATCAAAATAAGTGGACGATTGTTTTGGGATTAACCTCTAATCCTGGAAGTCAAAATTTTGAACAACAAAAATTAGCGAACGGACAATTCTTGTACGAATCTGTTTTAGAACAAGTGGCAAGTTGGGGCAGTCCAGAACAATTGATGTTTGTTGTGGGTGCAACTAAGGCCAATGACCTGGCATCTATCCGTAAAATTATTCCTGCACATTTTTTGTTGGTGCCAGGAGTGGGTGCGCAGGGTGGAAGTTTATCTGAAGTCACTAAATATGGCAAGAACGATGTTGTTGGATTACTGATTAATGCAAGTAGAGCCATTATTTTTGCAAGCAATGGTGCTAATTTTGCTGAAGATGCTGCGATTGCAGCAAAAGGCTATGCAGCCGAAATGAAAGCTTTATTAAGCCAATAAATCAACTAATTAATACCCTTGAAATAAAGTTTTTTAAGTGCTTTCTAGTACCTTTATGCCCTAATCATTATCATAAAATTACAAACCATGGCGTTAAGAGCAGATTTGTTTGAGTCCCCAGATTATTATCAATTGGATGAATTGATGTCTGAAGAAAATTTAATGGTTAGAGATGCTGTTAGAACATATGTAAAAACTGAGATTTCACCCATCATCGAGGAGTATGCGCAGAAGTCAGAATTTCCAAATCAAATAGTGAAGCAATTAGGTGATCTTGGTTGTTTTGGTCCAACAGTGCCTACTGAATATGGTGGAGGTGGCTTAGATTATATCAGTTATGGATTGATGATGCAGGAATTGGAAAGGGGTGATAGTGGTGTAAGAAGCACAGCGAGTGTTCAAGGCTCTTTGGTAATGTTTCCAATATATGCGTATGGTAGTGAAGCACAAAAACAAAAGTTTTTACCAAAATTAGCATCAGGTGAATGGTTGGGTTGTTTTGGATTAACTGAGCCAGATCATGGTTCTAATCCATCTGGTATGCTAACGAATATTAAAGATGCTGGTGACCATTATGTTTTAAATGGTGCAAAGATGTGGATCAGTAATGCACCATTTGCTCAAGTTGCAGTGGTTTGGGCAAAGAATGAAGCAGGAGAAATTGTAGGTATTATAGTAGAGCGCGGAATGGAAGGATTTTCGACGCCAACGACACATAGTAAGTGGAGTTTGCGTGCAAGTGCAACTGGAGAATTGGTTTTCGACAATGTGAAAGTACCTAAGGAAAATCTTTTACCAAATATCAAAGGATTGAAAGGGCCATTGAGTTGTTTAAATAAAGCAAGATTTGGTATTGCTTGGGGTACAATTGGTGCAGCAATGGATTGTTATGATACTGCGTTAAGATATAGTAAGGAACGCGTTCAATTTGGTAGACCAATTGGTGGATTCCAATTACAACAAAAGAAATTGGCTGAAATGCTGACTGAAATTACCAAAGCACAATTACTTGTTTGGCGTTTGGGTGTATTGATGAACGAAGGTCGTGCCACTGCTGCACAAATTAGTATGGCTAAAAGAAACAGTTGTGAAATTGCAACCAATATTGCTAGAGATGCTAGACAAATGTTAGGTGGTATGGGTATTACTGGAGAGTACTCTGTAATGCGTCATATGATGAACTTAGAAAGTGTAATCACTTATGAAGGAACACATGATATACATTTGTTGATCACGGGAATGGATATAACAGGATTCAACGCATTTACATAATCTATGGCAGCAGAGCGGATTTTTTTGATAGGGATGATGGGTTCTGGAAAGTCTCATTGGTTGAAGCCGATGGCAAAATGGAATAAATCCGTTGGCTATGATTTAGATGCTTTGATCGAAATGAACGAAGAAAAAACCATTGCTGAAATTTTCAATGAAGACGGAGAAGCTTATTTTAGAAAAGTGGAGTCTAAAATCTTAAAATGGTTTAAAGAAAAAAAGAAGTATGTACTGGCTACTGGTGGAGGAACAGCTTGTGCACAAGAGCATATGGATTGGATGAAAAAAGAAGGTGTTGTGATTTGGTTAGATGAATCCGTAGATGTTTTGGTAAAAAGGTTAAGCACCGAAAAAGCACATCGTCCTTTGATAGCGCATCTTTCAGAAAATGAACTTGCCGCTTTTTTAGAACAAAAATTAGTAGAACGTCATCCATTTTATCAACAAGCAGATTATCGTTTAACATCTGATCAAATCACTGAATCTGGATTAAAAAAACTAATTCAAAAACATGCATCGTAAAATTTTACTTTGGGGAATTGGTTTTGCAATCATCGCAGTATTGCTTGGCGCATTTGGAGCACACGCTTTAAAATCCGTTTTGACCCCAGAGAAATTACAGAGTTACGAAACGGGGGTACGTTATCAATTAATCCATGCATTGGCACTTATTGCCTTATCGATTTATGGCCAAATAAATAAGACCAATGATATTGTGAACAAGGGGATAGGATGGTCAGCTCATTTTTTCATAGTAGGTGCTTTCTTATTTAGTGGGTCTATTTATGGGCTAGCCCTTTTATCTGTTATCCATCCAAGTTGGGCTTTTGTTCTTGGGCCAGTTACCCCGATTGGTGGACTTTGTTTTATGTCAGGCTGGGCTACTTGGGCCAGGGTTGTTTGGCTGAATAAAATGGATATGTAGCCAATTCTTTTTATATTTGTCATCATGGCAAATACGCTTAAAAGCAAATCAAACCCAAAGGTCAATTCCCCGATTTTAAATCCGGACAAAGAAGCAGATGTGGTGGTGTCTGAAGTAGTGAAAGACGAACGCACAATGAAGATCTTGGGAGCAGTCTCATTATTGGTTAGCTTGTTTCTTTTTGTTGCATTTACATCCTATTTATTTACTTGGCAGGAAGACCAAGACATGGTCCAGTTATGGAGAACTCAATTATTTTCTTTGCAAGATGTGAAAGCAAATAATTTATTAGGTTATATAGGTGCCTTTGTAGCTTATCAAATGATGTTCAATGGATTTGGTATTGCAGCCTATCTATTTTGTACCTTCTTTTTTGTGTTAGGGGTGAATTTATTTTTCACAAAACCAATTTTTAGTTTGTGGCGTAATTTAAGATATGTGTTACTCGGACTTTTAGTTTTAAGTACTTGCTTTGCCTTTCTCACACCTAATACCACTTTTTCTTGGGGAGGTGCTTTAGGAGAATATAGTAGTAGTTGGTTAATTAAATGGGTAGGTGTTTTTGGTACGGGTGCCATCTTATTTATTGCTGGTTTTAGTTATATCATATGGAGGTTTAATCCAAGTTTCAATGTGCCTAATTTTGATTTTTTGATTCCAAAAAAGAAAGCTCCTGATTTTGTGAGTGAGGACACAGAAGAAGCAGTGAAGCAAGAATGGGACTTAAATAATCCAGCATCTGCAGAGTCAACTATTCCAACTGGTAATTCATTAAAAGAAAATACTTCTGGCGTCTCAGTGATCATGCCAGAAATGGATGAAGCAGATGAGGCTGAAGCATTGGGGGAACTAGGTCCAAAATTATTTATAGATGAATTATCTTTAAACGAAGAGTCTGGTGAGGAAAAAAAAACTCCATTAGATAGCTTTGAAGAAGCATCTGATGATGATGATTTGGATATTGATGACGAATTATTAGAAGACCTTGATTTAGAGATCAACGAAGTACCAAAAGAAAAAATCTTAGCATCAGTGGGTAGCTTAACCACTAAGTATGATGCAACCTTAGATTTAAAAAATTACAAGTACCCACATATAAATTTACTAGAGACGCACGGCTCTGAAAAAATTGTACAAGATCCAGAAGAATTGGAGACCTACAAAAATCAGATCATTGCTACTCTAAAAAATTATGATATCGCCATACAGCGCATCTCTGCTACAGTTGGCCCTACAGTTACATTATATGAAATTGTACCTGCGCCAGGTGTGCGTATTAGTAGAATTAAAAACTTAGAAGACGATATTGCATTGAGTTTGGCTGCATTGGGTATTCGTATTATTGCACCAATTCCAGGTAAAGGTACTATTGGTATTGAAGTCCCAAATATTCGCAAGTCAATTGTGAGTATGAAAACTTTACTTGCCAGTGAGAAGTTTCAAAATAGCCAACATTCTTTACCAATTGCTATTGGGAAAAAAATTGATAATGAAAATTTCATTGTGGATTTAGCAAGTATGCCGCATTTATTAATGGCCGGTGCTACGGGTCAAGGTAAATCGGTTGGATTGAATGCGATCTTGGTTTCCTTATTATATAAGAAGCATCCTTCACAATTAAAATTTGTTTTAGTAGATCCAAAGAAAGTGGAATTAAGTTTATATCGTGTCATTGAAAAGCATTTCTTGGCTAAACTACCAGGGGAAGAAGATGCGATTATCACAGATACAAAAAAAGTGATCAATACATTGAATGCACTTTGTATAGAGATGGATAATCGTTATGATTTATTAAAAGAAGCAGGATGTAGAAACATTAAAGAGTACAATGAAAAGTTTACTTCGAGAAAATTAAATCCAGAAAAAGGACATCAATATTTACCATTTATAGTGTTGGTTGTGGACGAGTTTGCAGATTTAATTATGACTGCTGGTAAAGAAGTGGAAATGCCTATAGCACGATTAGCACAGTTAGCAAGAGCAGTAGGCATTCATTTAATCATTGCCACACAAAGACCTTCAGTGAATATCATTACAGGTACCATCAAAGCAAATTTCCCTGCACGTATCGCATTTAAAGTATCAAGTAAAATAGATAGTCGTACCATTTTAGATGCTGGTGGTGCAGAGCAGTTGATTGGCAAGGGAGATATGTTAGTGAGCTATAATGGTGAGATCACGCGTTTACAGTGTGCTTTTGTGGATACACCAGAAGTGGATCGTGTTTGTAACTTTATTGCAGAACAAAAAGGCTATCCCGAAGCGTTCATTTTACCAGAATACATTGATGATAAAGATTTAGAGGCATCAGGTTTTGATGCTGGAGAAAGAGATAGTTTATTTGAAGATGCAGCTAAGTTGATTGTAAGTGCACAGGTAGGTTCCACTTCCTTTATTCAAAGAAGGATGAAATTGGGCTATAATAGAGCAGGTAGGTTAATGGATCAACTAGAATCTGCAGGTATTGTTGGACCAAGTCAAGGAAGTAAGCCAAGAGAGGTTTTATATAAATCTGAGGCTGAATTGTATGATTTCTTACAAAATCTATCATAATCCACATGGATTGTCTACTTTTGTAAATCGAAAAATAAGATTGTTTTGCCCCCTAATCAACCTATTATGAGAATAGCTATTATCTTTTTATTGAGTATTTTGACTT
>JACCED011330647.1_pt1 | contig 15366 bp, 17 predicted proteins | sample 7455021 | NCBI WGS metagenome assembly JACCED01 (sample SAMN15323456, study PRJNA562643) | freshwater metagenome | isolation source: river surface water | place: USA:Blue River Watershed | collected 2017-08-19 | reverse complement strand
GAAACAGGTTGGTGATGATGACTGCACATACTGCGCAGCTCACTACGAACAACCAACATACCTTCGTAGCGGTCTTGCGAGTCGTTTGGAAATGCGGTTGCGTCTGGTGCTGGGTCATATCTACCTGCCATAATTTCGTTATAGTACATTTTAGCAAGGCGTCTTGCAGTACCTTTAGAGTTGGGATCAGTTTCTCGATCAATTAATAGTGCATCTAGTACACTTTCAAAAGCAACTGTTGCTTCGTTGATTAGTTTGTCTTTTTCTTCTGGGCTAATGTATTGGCTAATATTGTCGCCAGCCCAGAACCTTTTATTATCCGCTTTCATCTTTTCGCGGATAGCTTGTGCTAAATTCTTTTCACTCATTTAATATAATTCTCCGATGTTAAGGCAGAGGATTGCCGTAATGTATTAATAATACATGATTATTTAGGTTTATTCAATAGCTAATGGAAAATTTTTAATCCAAAGCATTAGGATTTTCGTTTGTTCCTAGCATCGCGTAGGTCTTCTTCTAAGAATGCTTTGTACTCCATGAGCACTTCGATTTTTCGACTAGCAGTACCTTGCTTACGTAGCTCATCTAAATCTTTATTAACTTGAGCAATTTTCTGTTCAAATTCTTCTACAGTTAATTCTTTCATTTCCAAAATTCCTCCCAGGGATATACTAACCAACAATCTTCTTCTGCTTTGTTAACTTCCCAAACATAGTAATCTGGGTCTTTAAATTGACTATCGAGATTGTGTGTTAATACTGCGGTTCTTACGTTGTTGCCCCAAATATAATTCCAATCTACACTTCCGGGTAAACACCCTGATTCCCAATCTTGTTTAATCCAATTAAGTGTCGACCCTTGGTCGTTAATGTCGTCAACAATGAGTATTTTCTTTTTAAGATCTGCATTGGACTTTACAGAAGTTTCGGGATTGCTATCGTAACCAAAAGCATCTTCGGCCATCCACAGGTTACTTTCGCCACCGTCACCGTCTCTAAGACTAACATTAAGTGTATGCATCTTAATACCAGTATACTGACTTAGCAAATTGGCGGGAACAAGCCCGCCTCTTGTAAGGCCTACAATATAGTCTGGCCTCCAGTTATCTGCATACAGTTGTCGTGCAATTTCAAGAACTGCACCTTCTACTTCTTTCCAACTGTAGTAAACTTTTTTCATGACGTTAGACCTTGTGCAAGAGTTTGCAATTCATCTTTAGTCATGTTGAAGTTGTAAGTGCTTGAGTGACCAACAGTGCCATCTTCCTTTAGACTTTCTTGAATCAAATCAACGGAGATTAATCCCTTAGGGCTAATAGACTCCCATTTTTCCATACGAAGTCTAAAACCTTCGCTTTCTTTAATAATTGTTTCAGTTGCTGTGCTAGCAACATCTGGATGTAAATCTCTCATTCGTCTTCTCCTTTAATTCTTTCAAATGTCCTGTATTTTTCTAAGGTGTTAATGTATTCGTTAAACTTCTTTTTTAAGCTAGGATATTTTGCCTCCATAGCTGCATCTCTTTCCGGAATACCTAGTACCTTTTCTATAGTAGCTAATCTTTCTTCTAGGTCTATACCATTTATTACAACAGTACCTTTAACATCTAGTGTAGCGTCTTTTTCTAAAATTAACTTTTCGTCGCCGGATGGAATTGACAATAATGTTTTACCGTGTCCGTTTGAAATACTAGAACTAGGATTAGTGTAAGACCACGATGCAGATGTTCCGTTAGAAGTTAAGTATGGAAATGTTGTTGACGAAGTAGCCATTGTTATTGATGATACATCAACTGTATACGGATCATTTAATGTTATTGAGTAAGTGTTTTGCGCTGAAGAAGTTGTCACGTAAAACCTCCATTTGTTTGTGTACAAGTGGAATATACTTATTATAATTTTCCATGTACTCTACGATTTTATCGCAGACCTTTGTTCTATTAGCTTTATAACTGTTGTAGTTAATAGTCCAGTCACTAGGATACTTAAATTCGTCCATTGCCATTTCGCTGTAACTTAAACGATCCGGAACCATAGGTATAGAATTTACAACACACCCTTCGTACCAACTAATTCCTAATGTTTCTTGCAAGTTTGCACTAAACACTAGCTTAGACTCGCCTAATAAATTATGATATTCGTTTTTCGTCAGTTGGTATTCTTGACAAATAACAAAGTCATACTGTGGAAGTTGCTCTTTAAGATCTTTAAAAATTTCAACTTGTTTTTCTGGTGCAATGCGATGTGGGAATAATATAAGGTTTTTCTTTTCCATACCTTTATATTCTAGCAATGCATCTTGCATATATTCCATAGGCCAACCGGTGCGTACAATTTTGTTAGGAGCAAATTGTCTAATTACGTCCGCATTTTCGTAACCAAGTAAATTCTTTGCAAATAATTCTATATGAAACTCTGTAGCAAAGTAATTGTGATCAATAGCATGATAAAAACTTTTTTCAGCATTTCTAACCCAAGGTGTGTCGCCTATAAGTCTGCCTAAAAAGTCTTGAGGGTCGTAACTTCCTGCGTGCCACAGTGCATGAATTTTTACAGGAATCTGTAAAAGCTCACTCATATACTTTAAGTTTATGATACCAGGGTGCCAAGCATCAGTAAAGATAAAGTGATCGCCGGGATGAACGGATCCGTTACAAAATAAACGGCCCATTTGCTCAACTTGTGCAGACTTATATATATTGGTGCCACCAAAATTAAGAAAAGCGCCAGGAGTGGTTGCACTAGGAATATCCGTAGGGCCAGAGATAATTTGAACATTGTGTCCTGCCTTTTGTAAAAGAAAAGGCACATGGGCCTTCCATTGGCCCGTGTACCTTGTTTCTACAGCTTCTAGATCAACGAGAAAAACTGTGGTCATTGTTGCGGTATCCATTACGTGGGTTCTTACCCAAATATGGTCTTCTTGGGCGTTTGCTGTTTAAGTATGCCTTAAACTGCGGGTGATGATTTCCCTTAACACTATAATGTGAAGGGTCGAACTCAAGTAGTTCAAAACGACAGTAATCTAAGTAACCGTCAAGTGTATCGAAAATATCGGCAGAATCTTTGCCGGCCTTAGTTTCAGAATAAACGATGTCGTTATAATTTTTAGCCATAGTAGCCTCTTTTAATATTTGATAAATGAACCATTTTCTCCGTCTTCGGAGACCTCAATCCAGATCTCACGACCTGGATACTTTGCTGAGATAGCGTCAAACAAATCGCCTGACATCATCTCGCAACTCTTGTAGTCTAGTTGTAGTGTACCTTCTTTGTAAAGGTTTTCCAACCAGCGTTTAAACTGAATGAACTCAATATCGCGGTCATCGTGTGTAACACCAATCCAAACTTTAAAGTGGAAGATGTGACGATGCGGATAGCCTAGGAAACTAACATCATATTCATCACCTGTAGCAAGTGCTGGATCTGTTAGTGCGGCTGGGTACTTGTGCATACCTTCTTTGCGGAAGGTAACCCAAATCATTTTATTAGGACGGATGTCTTGCTTAATTGTAGTCATAGTTTAGTATCGTTTTTATATGCATCCCAGCTTGTAAATTTAGAACGATCTTTTAGATCGTGTAAACTATGCGACCAAACGCCGGGGTTAGTTGCTTTAAAATCTTTGTCATCGATTTTAATCATTGTATTATAATTCCACAATTTAATATAAGGAATTGGCACTCTTATCTGCGGAATAAAGTTATCGTACTCGTTTAACGGGCCGTCGTTAAACTCTTCAACAGCACTTAACGGAATGTCTAAGCTACACAAATAACCTTGTTTAAGATAGTGTTCAATCATAGTTTCCCAATCTTTCCATTCGTCTCTAGTGGTAGGATTAAAGCTATGATTTGCACCAAAGAAAATATGCTGACCCGGTTTACGCAATCTAGGAGTAATTTCAGAAGTAGATTGTACACCTGTTACAAACAAAGTATGCATACCAAAAGCAGGAGTATGTTCTACTTCAATTCCTTCAAAGAAAACAACATTGTCTGCAACTCCGTCTTTATAATCACGCTTCATTCTTTTTTCCTTGTTCGTATTTCATAAACATTCGCTGGACATCTTCCATTCGTTTTGCCATAATATCCGGGGAAGCGTCGGCAATGCGATCTAATTCCCATTCGCTAGGATAGTGTCTTAGTAATGATGATGCATATTGTTTAACTACTTTAGGAGTCCTAGGAAACTCGCCACCGGCAAGTTTCCAAAGGAAATCTCTAGTTTGTTTAACGCTGCGATATCTTTCGTCTGGAAGTGTCATAAAGCGATTATATAAAAGTTAGCGTGGTAAAATCAAGAAGTATGGTTAACTTACTTGATACTATCTTCTAGATTATCCAATTTGGCTTGGTCTTCGTCGCCAAAATCATCTTCTTCGATATTAGCTGTCGAAGGCGAGTCGTCAATTTCTTCGAAAAACAATTCAAATTGTGGTCTAGCACTAACAGTTTTTTTACCTTTATAACCTCTAGTGCCTGGAATGTCCATCCAATATCTGTGATATTCTTTAACTAATTCATCAGCTTTGCCTCTATCGCTAGTTGCAAATATCTCATTGACAATATCTTTAAAGAACATGTTATGATACTGCTTATGCTGCTTGTCATTTGCATCGGCTACAGACATCATATATGGATATTCTCCGGAATCGTATCTTCGGTTAGCTTCTTGTACAGCATTAACATGTGACCAAACATTATGCCCCATTTGAATAGCATAACTAAACGAATCCCAGCTAGTACGTTCACTAACTTTACCTAGCTTGTTATAACTAGGCAATACGACCCAATCGTTTGGATTATACGGATCTGGATTAGTAACTCCTGGTTTAGGTGTGCCTGCTCCGTAGATACATACATCTTTGACACTAACTTGATCGATTAATGGACTTGGATCAAAGTTTTTAAAAACACCATCTTGTATTACTGCATCTTTGAAGAGTCTTGGATCGTTTGCATATTTTTTGTCGTCAATAGACGGCACCATTCGGTACGTCCATTTTCCTTTGTGTTCGGTTTCTGTTTGGATGTAGATTTGTCCGTTTGCAGTTGCCAAAAACGGTGAGGCGCAGTCAAAAGATATGGTAAAGTTTTCATTATGATATTTCCTTACAGCACGTTGAATGTCTGTGAGCAATACTGCCCACTCTAATTTTGATGTACCTAAAAAGTGCATCCAATCTTGATGACCTTTTTCGAGTAATCCATCAAACCGTAGTGCAACTAAACGTTTGAGAACTAACTCAACGTCGCACATATTTTGTCCACCCATTGACCAACCATTAAACGCACGGTCACCGTAGATTTTTGGATCACAATATTTCTTCATGCGATCGTACCAATCATCGGCATCTGCAAAGTTTTCACCTTGCAACACGTTTAAGAACTTACAATTACCGTTGCGATTATTAACAAAGTAGTCATTGTTGATATAAGTTCCTTGAACTGCCTCTGCATATGTACTAATACCAGTAGCTGCACTACCTGCAGGACTTCTTGCGACCCACGCAGGGATATCAAGAATCATGCCGTAGTCCATTAGACTATCCATCCAGTTTAATACTTGCTTTCTCTTTAGTGCAGCTTTAGGACAATTAGGATCTTTCCAGTCAGCTGGCCAAACACCTTTACCAATCTGGAATCCTCCGGAGTCACCAAGGACCCAAGAAGTGCTTCTATCCCTATTGCGGAACATATCTTCATTTTGATCTGCCTTTGACAAATCTAAATTAGCATGACCCGCAGAATACAAGCACCACTTATAGTAAAATTCACCTTTATCCGGTTCTAGATAGTTAAGGCTTTCTACACCATTTGGCCAAGCCGCTGGCACACGAGCAGGGTCAACGTAATTACCGTAGCGTTGTTTGCCGATAAAAGTGGCATAGAAGCCACTTGTTGCCGGCAAAAACACTGCGTAATCGCTTTGTGTTGCTGTTAAGTTTTTATTCATCGATTATTTGCTTTGTGCTGGTAGGATGTAGTTGTATGATGCTAGACCGCTATCAACACTAATCATCATAGCACCTTGATCTGAAATCTTCATAGTCTTGTCACCAGTAAGATTTAAGATACTAATAACTTGAGTTACTGGCCAAGACCAAGTTTGCTTTAGCTTACTTGTAATTCCTGATTGGAAAACAAAGTTACCTGCGTGTGTGCTTGCATCGCCGAAACTAAAAACTAAGTTATCGTTTTCAGTCGATACTTGGAACACAGTTTCGTCTGAGTTAGCATTTGCTTGAAATTTCAAACGTTGAATAGCTGCCTGGCTTGGTTCAAACTCTAAGTTCCATTGTGAACCCTTAAACGTCATAGTTTTAAGTTTTTCTTTAACAATGTCAGCATTCATAAAACGATAATCGTTTTGAAAATCGCTTGCTTCATTTTCAAAGTGTAAGCCAGTTGGAATTGTTTCTCCGTTACGTTCTGCTGTTGTAACACTAATCTTTGCCTTGTCTTTGTATTCAGGGCAGTTAAGGTGAATAGCAAGTTTGTTTAAGTTTGGCATACCAAACACACCAACAAACCCATCTACTGCGGTTGTAGTAGTTCCTGAAATAACAACTGATCTGTCTTCAGCCATTGCATCAATTTTAGTAGTGTTGTTCTCATTTGTAATTTTTACTAATGGAATAATTCCTAGTTGATGAGTGTGAGCAACGATGTCTTGTAGAATATCTTTCATATTTTTCTCCGTATAGTTAATTTTATTTAGGTTGACTTTAAAAGTCAATATCTTTTCTTATATTTTTGTTGTACTGTATTGCCGAATCTAAAATACTAAAGTCAATGCCTTGACTATTAGCATAATGCATTAACGCTGCTGTATCTTTAGGGAAACATGCACCGCCAAACCCTCTATGGTCGTCAATCCCAGGAACTAAAGTATGACTAGGACCGATCCTAGTATCCGATGCAACAATTTGCCTTACGGTATCAAAGTTTGCACCTGACACGTTGCATAAGTCGTACAGCTGATTAAAGAACGACACTTTAGTAGCTAAAAACGAATTGCTTGCATACTTGATAAGAGCCGCTTCAGTTGGACTGCAATGAAAATAAATTTTGCAGTTTTTTAGAATCGGCGTAAACACATCTTGCCAGAACCCATCTGGATCAATACCACCTAATACCATTCGAGTTTGATTTAAAAAATCTTCGTCTGCGGTCTTAGCACGTAAAAATTCCGGACTGTATGTAATAGTCAAACTAGGATATATTTCGTTTAACGTTTCGGTAACAGCAGGGGTCACTGTGCTTTTAATAAGCACAGGTGTGTTATCGTATAAAACATTATCTAACACATTAGCAATAATGCTTGCATCACAGCCCCCGTTTTCTAAACTAGGAGTTGGGACACAAACAATAATACCGTCAGCATCTGGATGATGTTTTAATTCGGTAGTAGTATATTGAGGATCTACAATTACTACATTGTATTTTGATTTAAGGGCATTGAATACAGCTTTTCCAACAAATCCAAAGCCCACAATAATAATCTTCATATCAGAACTCGAATAAACTGTTGAATGTATTCTTTTCTTCAGTACTAGTAAGATTCCAATTCAGCACACCAATAAGGTTACTTAATTTTTTATCAATAATAGTAGCTTCCATTTCTGCATGGTCAAAGGGCAAGTCTTTAAACCATTGCGGCAAACGTAATTCGTCAACAGGATATGCAACACTAGAATATTCAAGAGGGTTTTGTTTTAATTTACAAACAATAACCTTAGCACCATCCGTAATACCCATTGAATATTTGTCTCCAAACATTCTCTTTAAAGTATTCCAGTTAATACTTGCTCGAACATGTCCGGGCATGTTAGCTTTACCTTGCTTAACTTCTTTGGCTTGGTAGTCGGTAATGTTGTTAGCTCGCTTAGGAGAACCCTTTTCCCAACCTGGTCTAGCTTTGAACTTAATTCTAAATTCACTAATAAAATCTAAAACTTCTTGTTCAGTTGAGCCAGTAAGTACCATTTTAAGAATGTCACTTAAAAAGTCTTGAATAAATTCAGGTGTGTCTGAACGCTTAAGGTCTAAGCCCATAGCTTTAATTTCACCAGGCTTTCCGTCTTTGTCCTTACGCTTGCCTTCTTTGTCGTACACAAGAACAGCATAACGTTTCTTAGTAATAAACAAAGCCTTTGAACCTACGACTTCTCGACCTGCTTTAATAACTTCGCCCATACGCTTTGGCACATGGAAATAGTCTAGCATGAACTGTGGGAACGTAGAGTTAACTTCTGACCCAATTTGGTCATACAGTTGAACAACTGTTTCTTTAGTCCACGGGATAGCACCGCTTTCAATATCTTTCTTTAAGGTTTTGTATGCAGAGAAATAACATGAGTCTGTGTCTCCGTATATAATGGCCTTGCCAACGTGGTTATATTCTCCTGCAATGATTTCATTGACCTTTGCAGCCATATGCTTTGCAATCTGACGTCCAGTAAGAGTTGTAGATTGGCCGATGCGCTTATCAAAAAAGCGACAGCCAGGATTAAGAATGGCGCCATAGAGCGAGTTAAGGTTAATCTTCTTAACCAACTGTCTCTTGTCCCAATACTCTTCTTCAATTTTGTTACCAGCATTAATAGCCTCCTTTAGTTTGGCCTGCATTTCTTTACGTTCTGCATACCAACGTTTTAGTAGCCCTGGAATAATGCCTTCTTTTTCGTAAGTAAAGATAGTGCCGTTAGCTGAAATAACCCAGGGTTGGTTACTTTCAAAGATTAATCGATAAACTTCGGCGGCACTAACAACATCACTTTCACCGTTTTCCCAATCAATGGTAATGTCAGTTCCAATCTCTTGAGCCATTACTGACTCGTATTCTAAGCTACCGAACTTACCTTCCCACGCAGCAGCAAATGACTTGCCTTTAGCCATTTGTTCTTCGATAAATGAATCTGTTGAAGTTTGTCTTAGTTGTCCAATAATAGTTTCTGGACCCATGTTCAATGCACGAATAGCTGACGGATACAACGAGTTAATATCTAGTGATCCTACCCAATCCTGAATACCTTCTTTAGGGTATGCAACATACGCACCGGCAGCGTTAGTGTTTTCTCTTTCATCCATCTTAGGACGATTTGGAACAATAAAGCCTCTAGCATGTGCTTCGTTAATAATAGCTTGTTCGGTTACCGCAACAGCACCCATAGTTGTTTGGATCAGTACTGTATTTTCGTGTGCAAGTGTATTAGCAAGGTCTAAGAATTTTAACTTCTTATCAAGTCTATCGAGAAGCGCACAGTCTTGTCTGTTATATTCAATGAATGTTTTAAAATCATTGTTGTATAGTTGATCAAGTGTTCCTTCGTATTGTGTTTTACGCTCGCCAAGTTCATATTCTGCAATAGCATCTAAGCGATAGCTATGGCGTTCTTCATATGTATACTTGCGATACAGTTCGAGGTAATCAACGTGTACACGACCAATTAAGTCATATGTAACAGCATCTTTTCCGTACTTTTCGTATTCTCTTCTTTTAGGAAACAAGTTGAACAAGCAGAATCGACGAGTGTCGTCTTTGCTCAATGCTTTAGTTACACGGTTAACGGTATAAGGAATATCAAAACCTTCTGAGTTCCAACCACTTAGCACATCGGCATCTTGTATTAGATCTAAGAATGTATCTAACATGTCTGCTTCGTTTGTAAAAAGCATTGTGTTTGGAAATTCTTTAACAGCCTCAGTTGCCTCTTCCATTGTCATGGAAGATGGAGGTATTGCTAAACACACCATAGTTTCTAACCATTGTAGGTAGACAGCAATCGCAGTAATTTTGTTAAATGGATCATCAGGTGATGCATAACCTTTTTCTGGATCGAAGTCTACCTCAATATCGAAGAACGCTGCATTTAACTTAGGCGAGTCTTGATTAAGATAGTTTTCACTAAGTGTAACAAATATTGGGTTAATATCGGCTTCGTAAATTGTTTTACCTGAGTTAATTGCTAACTCTTTACGGAAGTCTTTGGTGTTTTTGCACACTACCTTAGATAAAGGTTCACCATAAATGCTAAGGTGTTTTCCTCTAGGGTCTTTGTAATAGAATGTGTGCTTAACAGGAATATCGCGAAATTCTCGCTCACCTTTTTTATTTCGCTCAACGACTTTAATGACATCGTTGTCGCGGTCAAAGTATGCGTCTACATAAGACATCTTATATTTTTCTCCTCTTGTCATTTTAGGCTGACAAATACCCACAGTGCGGCTTAAAGGCCCGCCGACCTTTTATATTTTATTACTTAATTAAATGCGCTTGGTAATATCAAGAATTGCTTCAACTTCTTCCCAGTCTTCGTTATGCTCAGACCAGTTACCTTTGTGTGCAATTTTAATAGCTCTGTTAATAACAGCAGGTTTAACTTGCAGTTCTTCTGCTACTGCTTTAACAGTTTCTCTCAAGCCTTCTTGTAAATCTTCAATTTCGCGAAGTACAGTTGAACCTTCGCTAATAAGTCTTTCTAGTTTTGCCTTTTCTTCTTGTCCGTATGAACGTCCGCCCATGAGTATCTCCTTAATAAGCCTTAATTGTATATTACTTATGTTTGTAGGTCAACGTTTAAAAGATAAATGGCGGAATAAATCCGCCATTTCTTAGTATCTACCGTACCACTTTTCCAGTGGCGTTCGATTATCTTTTTCGGGAGTTTTATCGGATTCTTTCTTACCGCCTGCGGCAACTGGTTCGGAGCTTGGTAAAGCACCTTGTCCGGATCCTTGTTCAGACCCTTCACCACCACCTTGTCCACCAGCAAAAATATTACCGTCTCTATTAAATAGGTAACCTAATGTAGCAACCGCAGCAATTAATGAAAGCACTGCTGGATTAGATAATGCTCTTCCAAATTTACTATTCTTTAGTGCATCGATTGATTGAGCAGCACGACCTTTTGGCGCTACTGGTGGAGCACTTGCGCTACCTTTTGGAGCTTTTGGAGCAGCACTACTAGTACCAGCACCAGCAGTAGTAGTTTGTCCTTGCTGTTTTGCTGCTTGTCCTGTGCGCTTTGCAACGTTTGCTTTTTCTAAGTCAGCAATAATTCCTGAATTTTTTACAGGCTTGCCGCTTGCATCAACCCAACCATTTTGAGTATATGTATATGTTTGACGCTGTGAACCTGCACCATATTGTATTTGATCGTTTGGCTGTGACTTTAAATTTGCAGCAGATTGTTTCTGTGCTTTAGCAGCGGCAATAGCAGCATCGGCTTGATCTTTTGCAGCCTTCATATCTTGCGGAGACTTTCTAGCACCTGCTTGGCTAACATAGTCGCCAATTTGCTTATCGTAAGTCCATGTTTGTGCAGTTTTACCAGACCCTATTTTAACAGTAGTTCCTAGCTCTTTAACAGCACCCATGCCTTTAGTAGTAATGCCAACAGTGTCGGCGCCGTGTCTAAGTGCAGGTCTAATACGTAGTTCGTCTAGTTGCGACTCCTCTAGTTCAGCAAGACGGCTCTTTAAGAAAGCCATTTGATCTGAAATTGATTCTGATAATTGGATTCCGGCTAGTTGTAAAAATACATCTAAATCAGATGAACTATCTAAATTATTTGCTTTCTTATATGCTTTGAATGCAGCAAGTGTGTCAGGCCCAAGTTTTCCATCAATACCATGGGAACCTACATCAAATCCTGCAGATTTTAATTTAGTTTGAATAGTAGCAATAGCATCGTTGCTAGTAGCCGCAGCTGGCTCAGGTGTTGCTGTTGCAGGTTGTGTAGCAGGTGCAGCCGCTGTAGCAGTTGACGGTGTAGGCGTTGCAGCCTGTCCTGTAGGTGTAGAAGTAGTTGTTTGAGATGTTGCTTTTCCACTAGGGTAAAAGAAATCAACTAGTGCGTCAGCCATTTTGTCTACGTTATCACCAAATGCGTATGCACTTCCAATGGCACCACCGAGTGCAAGTATAATAGCACCTGGACCAGTTGTAAGTCCGATAGTTCCTGCAACAACTCCGCCTACTAGTGCTCCAAACCATACTAGGCCAGTTTGACCAACGGCTCTAGTGATAATTTTAGCAACTTCGCTTTTGTATTGATTACGAGGCATAGTTTTTGGAAGACGTTTAATTTCTTCCCATGCCATATAAACTTCGTAGGCAACAGTAATAGGAATACCAATCTTTTTAATAGCACCTAAAACACCTACGCCTAGCCCTTTTGCCCATGCCCATGCATCATCCATTGTAAATGCTTCGGATAATGGATCAAGTCCTTCATTTAAGAATAGTTCTCTAGCTAGAGTTTGTTCTTCAGTTAAGATACCAAAGCTTTCTATTAATTCTGTTGAAATGCTTTCTTTAGATTCTGATTCTAAAGTAATTTCTAGATCAGCATAGTTAGCAGATTCATTTACAGAACTGCTAACACTGCTATTAATGTTAATAGCGTCTAATTTATTCATTAAGTCTCGTAAGTTCATTACTCAGACCTTCCGTATTTCTTTTCCCAGTTGATTTCGTCAATCTCACTTTCGAGATTATCAATTTGGCCTTTAACATTGCTAACAGCATCGTTGAATGCTTCTTCTAATTGATAGATTGCCGATTCTAAATTTCTAGCAGCCTCTTCAACATCTTTTTCCGACATTCTTAATGTGGCCTCGTCAATGTTAGGAACAGATTTTGCTAGCTCTCTTAATCTTAGTATAATGCTACTAGCAGTGTCATCGTACTTAATTTCTTTAGTAACTTGTCTTGCTTGATTAAGTGCATGTTCAACTGTTGATAGTTGTCTTTGAGCAGCATCGAGTTCTTTGTTAATAACACGCTCGTCTCTATGAGCAGACGGTTGTTGCTGTTCTTTTATTGACTTTTTCTTTGATTCTTTTACTAATAACTTATTTGCAATGGATTGCGAGTATTGTTTAATTAACTGACTCTTTTCAGTTTGCTTTTCAATAATTGCTTCTTCTGCTTCTGCAAAATATTTCTTTAGTAGACTTTCTTTTTTAACAACGGGCTTGCTATCTTGTTGATAGTGGTTCATTGCCATTTGCACTGGCAAAGATACCTTGTGAGGATTTGCGCCTTCGCTTAGTACTGTATTATTGTTTAATTCTTCTTTTAAGATATCGACATTGTTTTTGTCAATAATCGATAAGAACTTTGCTATGCTATTTTCTTGAACAGTGTTTGTTGTCTGTCCTTGTGCATTAGTTTGTGTACCAACAGTTGCAACACCTAAATCATAAGTTGCAGATGTTCCTTGTTGACCTTGTTGAATACTTAAAGGACCAGCATTGTAGCTTTTGTCTGTAACTTGTCCTTGTGCGTTAGTAGTTTGTTGATATCCTGCAAACGACGGACTTTGAGTTTTAACATGTTGACCTTGTGAATTATACACATATGTGCCCCATGCACCGCTATAGCTAATAGTTCCATCTTGATTTAAAGTAACCTTTTCGCCATTGCCTAAATCTTTGCTAGTATTAGGTTGCATACCCGAGACATCGGGCATTGCTGGGACTTGTGTATTTTCTTGTACTTGAATAGGACTCGATAACGAACTTGCAACGGTTTCTTCTTGTTCAATACTTGCTACAATTCGTTGTGCAGATGCTAAGTCTCTAATACCAGTTTGAGGAGCAGGGATTTTGCCATCATCCGGTGTGCCAGATGCTGATAAAGGTGCTCTAAGATAAGTTACTGTATATGTCCCGTCAGGTGCTTGCGTGATCGAAGCTGCCTTGCTCGGAGATTGGTTAAGATCAGACTCTGTAACAGCTTTTAAAAATCTAGACATTTCGCTAGCGCCTTCTACAGGTTTTGTAGAAGCACTATCTAGTGCCTGTAGAATGCGCTTCATGTCCATACTATTATCCGTTTAATCTTGTTAAGAACTCTTTCATGCGTGTCAATTCAGCAGACTCGTTCATCGATTCTTCATACTTGAAGTTAGGATTTTGTTGCTTAAAAGTTGTTGGATCAACTACATCTTTAGGCATACCGCCTTGACCTGCTACTTCACCCTGGTCCATTGAAAGACGATCTTTCTGTGCCTTAATACGTGCGTCTAACTGTTTTGCTTCTGGAGTACCATCGGCATACTTTTTACGCATTGCAATTAGTTGTTGTAGCTGTGGGCTACGACGCTCTAAGCTAGCATCAGTTCCAAAGAAATCACCAACGGCATTTGACACAGTGTCCATTACGCCTTCTTTAACTGTTTTCTTTTTGTCTTTAACAGCTTTCTTCATTGGCTCTTTTTTATCGCCATCTTTGTCCATGTCTAAGAAGTCTGGTTTAGCACCTTCGTAAACGCCTGTGCCTACACCACTACTTGCTTTAGAAGTCGTTGTGCCAGATGTACTGTCTTTCTTTTCTGCTGGTTCTTTTTTATCAGCATCTTTCTTAGCTGGTGCAGATTTCTTAGCTGGAGCCTTTGATGGTACTTGATCCTTTGGCTCAGTGCCTGCTTCTTCAGAATCAGGAATGCCGTTCTTGTTACGGTCAATACGCTTTGCTGCGGCAGCATATGCTTTTGCTTTACGATTGTATGTAGCAGCTTTACTCTTAGCTTCTGAACCCCATTCTTTTACTGGAGCTTGAACTTGACCTGTACCACCGCAAGTTTCACAAGCGCACATATCTCCGCCCATGCCTTCGTCCATCTTACCGGCTTTCTTAGCTGCTTTAATTCTGCTGCCTAAATATTCGTCTTTGCCAGACTCGACTTTGCCATCACCGTCATAATCTTTCTTAGCTTTTTTAGCTTCCATAACGTCAGCTTGTGTGACTTTTAAGGTCTTTAGCTTTTCTTTAGCTTCCATTAGCTTGTTCTTTAGTTCTAGCTTTTCGCTTTCACTATAAACATCACTGTTTTCTAGCTTAGAACCATACTCACTAAACTTCATCTCGTACTCTAGGTAGTGATAAACGCTAGCAACATAGTCAGCGGCTTTAGTGATCTTAGCTTGTACCCAAGCTTCTAGCTGTTCGTTATCATCCATTTGCTTGAATAGCTTTAATGAATACTTTGCTAGCTTGAATAAGTCTGCTTTGGCCATTGCGCCTTCATTGTCTGAATCGAAATCTGGTGTAGCTTGGCCTAGGTTTGCGCCAGCATCACCACCTAATTCTGGCTGTTCTGCGGCAAATTCGTTTAATTGTTTTGGCATTTTGGAAACTCCGTAATCTTTATATATTTATCGTCTTTTAACTGCGCCAGCGCCAAAGAGATTGTTACTATCTAGGCCATTTTTAGCAGTACCGTCTGAATTTTTAGGCTGTAAAACCTTTGGCTGCGGTGGAGCCTTTGTACCAGAACCAGTTCCTGGACTACCTAAGTAGCTTTTCTTTCCTCTAGCTTTTCCTGGGCTATGATGTGGATTAACAACGGT
>JACCED011039703.1_pt1 | contig 15367 bp, 13 predicted proteins | sample 7455021 | NCBI WGS metagenome assembly JACCED01 (sample SAMN15323456, study PRJNA562643) | freshwater metagenome | isolation source: river surface water | place: USA:Blue River Watershed | collected 2017-08-19 | reverse complement strand
TGGCCTCGACAGGTCCTGCGATGACCGTGCGACCCGTGGCGTCAGCCGTGGCTTGGTTGAGGAGGGCGTTGCGGCAACCACCCCCGACGATGTGCAAGGTCGAGAGTTTCCGGCCGGTCAGTTTCTCGATGCCGTCCAGCTCGACGCGGTAAAGGAGGGCCAACGATTCGAGGACGCAGCGGGCGATCTCGCCATGGGTCTGCGGCACCGGTTGCTTGGTCTCGCGACAGAAGTCCTGGACTTTCTTCACCATATCGCCGCGCTTGGCGAAGCGGACGTCATCCGGACGGATGAAGCTGCGCAAGGCGGGCGCCTTGAGCGCCAACTTCACGATCTCGCCGTAGTCGGAAACCTCGCCGCGCTCCATCCACTCGCGGCGGCATTCCTGGAGGACCCAGAGACCGACGAGGTTCTTGAGGAAACGGGTCGTGCCTTCGAAACCGACCTCGTTCGTATACTTCGCCTCGCGCACGGTCTCGTTGACGAGGGGCTTGGGCAGTTCGACGCCCAGGAGGGACCAGGTGCCGGAAGACAAGTAAGCCCAATCGTCGCCCTTGGTCGCGGGGACCGCGGCCACGGCCGCCGCGGTATCATGCGCACAGGTCGTCACGACCTCGGCGGACTTCAGTCCGGTCTCCTTGCTCAGGTAAGGCAAGAGCTTGCCGAGCTTCGTCCCGGGGGCGGCGGGCTTCGGGAAGATGTGCTTGGGGATGCCCAACTTCTTCAGCACCGGCCAAGCCCAGTCGCGCTTGCGCGTATCCCACAGCTGACTGCCGGAGATGAGCGTCTCTTCGGCGCGGGCCTGCCCCGTCAGGAGCCAGGTGATGTAGTCGCCGATGAGCAGGAACTTATCGGCGAACGCCAGGATTTCCGGGCGGTTCTCCACGTCGTCGAACAGCTGGTAGAGCGTGTTGATGGAGATGGAAGCGATGCCGGTGCCTTCGAAGAGCTGCTTCTGCGAGAACTTCTTCATGGCCTTGTCGAAGGACTTGAAGCTGCGCTCGTCGCGGTAGGTGTAGGGCAGCGAAAGCATCGGGCCATCGCCTTTGAGCAGGACGTAGTCGACGCCCCAGGAGTCGCAGGCGATCGAACGAATCGGCCCGAGCTTCGCGCCCTTGGCCAAGCCGATGCGGATTTCGCGGAAGATGCGGACGATGTCCCAGCGCAAGGTGCCGTTGGCGGTGATGGCGCCATTGGCGAAGCGGTGGATCTCCTTCATCGTGAGCTTACCGCCTTTAAGGGTCCCGAAGATCACGCGGCCGGATTCGGCGCCGAGGTCGATGGCAAGGTAGTTGGACATGGAGATGAGTGGGGAAAGGAGAGGGGGTTAGAGGCCGAGCATTTTTTGGCGATAGTGCTCATCGGGACGGCCGGCGATGCGCTCGCATTGCGCGGCGGTCAAGAATACCGGTCCGCCCAAGGCGGCGGCGCCGACGAAGATCTCGGCGGCTTTTTCGGCCATGAGCAGGGAACCGAGGACAGCTTTCGGGGACGGACCAACGGCGATGATGCCGTGGTTCTGCAGCAGAATGACCTTGGGCTCACGGCCGGTGCGGCGGACGAAGGCCTGGACCTCCCGGCGGATCGATTGCGCCAGACCGAGACCGGGCTCCGCATACGGCACGAAGACGGACTCGACGCCGCACATCACGATCTCATCCGGGCACGCGCGACGCTCGGCGTACTCCCGGGCGCGCGGCGAACAGAGGATCTGGTTCACGGCGATGGCATGGACGTGCCCGACGCAAGCGACGCCCGGCAACGTCAGCAGGTAAGCATGGAAAAGCGCCTCGATCGAAGGCTTCTTGTCGGCGTCGTCGACGCGGGCGGCGAAGAGGACCCCGTCGATCTCCGCATCGGTGGCGGCGGGGGCGTCGAGGAGCGGCAGCAAACGATCGAAGCGGCAGGTCGACAGGTCGGTCGGGCGCAGGGAAGCGAGGTTTGAACCCGAAGCCTTGACGGCGAAGGTCTCCGCATCGAGCCGCAAGGAAGTATTGCCTTCACCCAAGATGGCCATGCGCAGACGCTCGCCACCCAAAGCGTGGGAGAGGTCGAGGAGCGACTGAAGGGCGTCGTGGGACATGGCCTGAGGTGCGTCCGACGTGGACGAACTTAGGCGGTAAGGACGTGGTCGGGGGCCATCTTGACCTTGGCTTGGACGACCGCGGCCGCATCGGCATCGGTCACCAGGAACAACGGCGAAACATCGCGGGTCACGGCGCAGGGACCACCACGACCCAGTTTCACCTTGTTCATGCAGATGAGGACTTCGTCGCTGCGACGGATGACTTCACGTTGCTGGTGCGAGATGTCGCGCTGCGAATTCCAGAGGCCGTTCTCGTCGATGCCTTCGGCGCCGAGCAAGGCCACGTCGAAGTTCCAGCGGGCGACTTCCTCCAGCGTGCGATCGCCGGCGACCATCGCATGGCGGGTCAGGAACAGACCACCCGGAATGTAGACCTCGACGCCGGGGAGCGACGAGATGAGCTGCGCCGTCGGCAGACAGGTCGTCACGATCTGCAGGTCGGGAACGCCGGAAGCCGCGATGGCCTCAGCGGCGAAGAAGATGGTCGAACCCGAGTCGAGGTAGACCGTCATGCCGGCCTTGACGCGGGAAGCCGCCTTGTTGCCGATCTTGCGCTTGGCTTCGGCGTCTTCGACCTTGCGGTCGTCCAGCGGCGGGAAGTTGCGGTTGAAGTCCGACAACGCGCCGCCGTGGGTGCGGGTGATGCGGCGCTGATTTTCCAATTCGGTCAAGTCGCGGCGGGCAGTGGCCTCGGACACGTTGAACTGCTTGCAGATTTCCAGCACCGGAACGTAACCGACCTTGCTCAGCAACTTGGCGATGGCTTCGCGACGGGCCTCGATGATATGTCGTGCAACTTTCATAAGAGATGTGGGGGCGGTTTATGCTCGAAAACCCTCAAGCAATCAATAACGCATTTCTACATAGGCGCCATCCATAGGTTTATTTCGCACAATATACATTATGTCTAATTACTAAATGTTCCGTAAATAAAGCGTGAAATCGCCTGTTTGCCGTATTGTCTTGGGGTTTATATTGGGCCGATTAATTAAATGAATATCAGGCAATTAAGCATGAACCCCTCGTATTTGAAGCGTTTCTCGGTTTTCGTCTCTTTTTTGGCGCTCACGGGCTGTGGAACGACTTCTTCGACATCTTCCAATGGTTCGACCGACGGGATCGTCATGGTCAATCCCAAGCTCTCGGTGATCCAAGGCCCGGCTTCTGCCGGGGTCGAGGCGCGCAAGCAGCCGATTTCGATCTTGGTCCTGCACCACACGGCATCATCCCTACCCTCCGCCTTGGACAGCCTCCAGGGTCGTTCCAAGGGTCACATGGTCGGCGTCCACTATCTGGTCAGCGATGAGCAACCTAAGGCCCGCATCTTCCGGATGTGCCCCGACTCGTTGGCCGCCTTCCACGCCGGCAAAAGCGCCTGGGGTAAATTAGAGGGCCTGAACCAATCCTCGGTCGGCATCGAGATCGTCAACTACGACGGCAACATCCACCCATACCCGAAGCCCCAGGTCGAAGCGGTCCTCGCGCTGGCCCAGCATTTGGTCAAGACCCACGGGATCCGCCCTGAAAACGTCGTGGCCCATTCCGACATCGCGATCGGCCGCAAGATCGACCCGGGTGCCTTGTTCCCGTGGGAATACTTCGCCGCCAACGGTGTCGGTGCCTGGCCCGACGCCAAGGATGTCCAGGTTTTCCGCATCTTGCTCAAATCCAAACAACTCACGACCCCGGAAGTCCAGCAACTGCTCCGCGCCTACGGGTATCGTCTCGACGACAACTCGGACAAGACGCTGCGGCTGGCCATCGAGGCGTTCCAGCGTCACTTCCGCGGTTCCAAGGTGGACGGCGTCGCGGACGACGAAACGGTCGCGATCCTGCAGGCCTTGGTGAAGAAGTACCGCGGTGTTTCGCCGAAAGCCTCCGTCCCTGCCCGCGCCGGCACGGTGTAGGCGAACGTCGCTCGGCGCACGCTAGCGACGCAAGCGCAAGCGACGCAGCAAACGATCGCCGAAGCCAAGCACCAGGTCGCGTTCGGGGTACTTCCACCAAACCAGCAACGCCGCGTACAGCGCCGCCGCGACCCCGCCCGCCACGGCCATCGAAGCCAACAAGTTGACCTTGGTGTTCACCCAAGGCTGCCCGAGCGTGAACAGCAGGCCGAAGCCTTGGTAGGCCACGACCCCCATGAACACGGAGCCCACCAGCGTCTGCACGAACGGGAACGTCAGGTTCTCCGTGAGGAACGCCGGGGCGGTCACCCGCAACTGACGGCGCAGCAGGAAATACTGCACGATGGCCGAGGCGGCGTTGGCGATGGCCAACCCTTCGATGCCGTACCCGAGGACGATCGCGGCCACCGAGCCGGTGATGTTGACGGCCACCGCCCAGAGCGCGACGCGGAAGGTGGCTTGGGTCTGGCCGGCGACGTTCAACGCCCGCGTCACCATCGAGATCATCGCATGGAAAGGCATGGCCAACGCGAAGAGCACGAGCACGGAGCGCGTCTTGGCGCAGTCCTCGGCCGAGAAACGCCCGAACTCGAAGAGCAGGCGGATGATCTGCTCCGAGTAAACGGCCAGCCCGATGGCGGCGCCGATGTTGATCGCCAGGATCAGACGCATGCCGCGCGCGTAGTTCCGCCCCATCGCGGCGATGTCCTTCTCCGCGAAAGCCGTCGCCATGGCCGGGAACATGACCGTCGCGATGGCCGTGGAGAAAAGTCCGATCGGGAGCTCCACGATGCGGTTGGCGATGTAGTAGTAGGTCAGCTTCGAGCCTTCGAGGTCGAACGCCAACGACCGCGAGATGAGGAAGTTGATCTGCAGGATGCCCGCGCCCAACGCCGCGGGGATGAACGCCACCCGCAACGCCTGCCAAGCGGCGGCATCCGCCCGCACCGGCGCGCTCCGCCAGCCGGCCTGATGGAGGCCCCACATCGGTATCAAGAGCTGCAAAGCGCCCCCCGCCAAGGTGCCGAAACAGAGCCAGCGGGCCCGGCCGAGGTCGCCGTCACCGAGATGGTAGCCGAAGAAACCAAGGCCCAGGATCATGCAGACGTTGAGGCACGAGGAGGCGATTTCCGCCAAACCGAACCGGCCGCTGAGGTTGACGGCGGAGGTGAACAACGCCGCCACGCAGATCAGCGGCATGTACGGCATGCACCAAGCGGTGAATTCGGCGGAAGCCACGTAACGCGGATCCTTGAAGAGCATCATCGCCAGAAGCGATAGGCCGATACCCACCAGCGTGATGCCGAGGAGCCACGGCAGGACCTTGCGCAGGACGTAATTCAGGAACGCGTGCGAGGCGGGGCGGCCATGCTTCGCTTCGATTTCCGCCAAGACCGGGACCGTGGCGGCCGTCAAGGCGCCTTCCCCCAGCAGGCGCCGGAAGAGGTTCGGGATCTGAAACGCGAAGAGGAAGGCCGCGCCGATCGCGCTGGCGCCGAAAAACGCGGCGATCAGTTGGTCGCGAAACAGGCCGAGCACACGCGAGACCATCGTCCAGGAGGCCGTCTTGGCCATGTCCTGATACTGGCGCGTCTGCTCGGACATCGCTTAAGGCAGGATGGCACGCATGCCTTCTTCCAACACCGCCCGCAACGCCGGCACCAGATCGGTCCGCGGGAGTTCCGCTTCCGTCCGGTCCGTGAGGCTCCGCACCTTGGTCACGCCCTTCGCGACCTCCTCGCCACCGTACACGAGCGCGTACTTCGCCCCCGCGGTTTCGGCCTGCTGGGCGAGCTTGCCGAACTTGCCGTCGCGGAGGTTGTACTCGACGCGGAAACCGGCGCGACGGAGGTTGGCGACGTCTTCCAACGCGGCGGCGCGCGCATCGGCGCCCAGCACCATCACGAAGAAGTCCGGGCCGTCGGCATAGGCCGGGATGAGTTTCTTGGCCTCGAGCAGGTCGCGCAAGGTCACGTCGCCCATGCCGAAGCCGACCGCCGGGAGGTCCGGACCGCCGAGCTTCTTCACCAAGGCATCGTAACGACCACCACCGGCCAAGGCGCGCGCTTCGCCACCGGTTTCGAACGCCTCGAAGACGAACCCGGTGTAATAGGCCAAGCCGCGGACGATCGTCAGGTCGATCGCGATGCACTCACCGAAGCCCATGGACTTGAGCGTGCCGAGCAGATGACGCCAATCGTCCAGACGCGCCGTCAGCGCGGCGTCGCCGGCAGCGAGCTTGGCCAGTTCCTCGAGGGAACGCGTGGCCGCGAAGGCGCGCGCCGCGGCCAACGTCTTCTCGGGATCGCAAGCGGTACCCGCCAAGGCGGCCGTCATCGCCTCGATCAGATCCTTGGGCGAACCGCGCTCGAGCTTGTCGACCACGCCCAAGACCGCCGTGGCGTTGGCCTCGGGGACCCCGACGCTCGCGAGGTAACGGAACCAGAGTGTACGGTCGGAAATGCGGATGCGGAAATCCAGCTGCGTCAGGCCAAAGCCCAGGAGGCAATCGGCGCACAGCGCGATGAGTTCGGCGTCGGCGGCGGGACCGGCCTCGCCGAGCAAGTCGGCGTTGAGCTGGTAGAACGCGCGGAGACGGCCCTTCTGCGGTTTCTCGTAGCGGTAGTTCTCGCCGATGGCGAACCAGCGGATGGGCTTGGCCATGCCGTTGGCGCGGGCTCCGACCATGCGGGCCAGCGAAGGCGTCATCTCCGGGCGGAGGCTGACCTGGCGGCCGCCTTTGTCCTCGAAGTTGAAGAGCTGGCGGACGATCTCCTCGCCGGACTTCTCCGTGAAGAGTTCGAGCGGCTCCAGGACGGGGGATTCCCATTCGCGGAAACCGTAACGACGGCAGGCTTGGCGCCAGACGTCAAAGATGTGCCCCAAGACCGCACGGTCTTCAGGATAGAACTCCCGGAAACCGGGTAGCGTTCGAATGTCGGACATCGCGGAGCGGGCGAACTTACTGCTGGGGCTGCTCGGGCTTGGCGTCCGTCTTCTCGACGTTGTACGACTTGAGCTTGGCCTTCAATTCCTTGCCGGCCTTGAATTTGATGACCGCGCGCTTCGGGATGACGACATCGGTCTCGGGGCGGTTCGGGTTACGCCCGATGCGGCTCTTGCGCACCTGCACCTGGAAGACACCGAAGTTACGGAGCTCGACATCGCGACCGGAGAGCAGCGCTTCGCTGATGGCATCCAAGGTGAGCTGGACGCTATCGCGGATGTGCTTCTGCGGATAGCCCTTTTCCGTAAAGATCTTCAGGACGATTTCCCGCTTGGTGAGGTTGTCGGACATGGAGGTGCGTAAGTGTTGATAGACAAAGGCATGGGAAACGCCCCATGGCAACACCGCACCCACAAAAAAACCTTATTCGAGGTTCTGAACCTGCTCCCGAATCCGCTCGATCTCGGTTTTGGCCTCTAAAACGGCCTGAGTTGTGGGGATTTCGGCGGCTTTGCTCCCGACCGTATTGACTTCCCGGAGGAGCTCCTGGACGAGAAAATCGAGTTTTCGGCCACTTTTCTCGACCTTCAACTCATTGGTAAACTGCAGGATATGGCTTTTCAGGCGGACGACCTCCTCGGTGATGTCGCAGCGATCGGCGAAAAGCGCGAGCTCCTTGAGGACGCGTTCATCGGCCGGATCGAGACCCAAACCGGCTTCCTGCAACCGCTTCAGGAGCGCGGCGCGATGACGCTTCGGCGCCTCCTTCTCCCCCGCTTCCATGGCCGCGACGAGGGCGGAAAGCTTGCGCAACCGCTCGGTGAGGTCAGCGACCAAGGCGCGGCCTTCCGCTTCGCGCATCGCGATCAGCTGATCCAAAGCCGCGGCGAAGCCCGCCGCGACCGCGGCTTCGCAACGCTCCAAGGCCGGGAGCGGAGAGCGGGTGGAGCGCTTGCCTTCGGCGAGCTGCAAGAGCAACCGCGCATCGGGCTCGAAGGACACGCCCGTGCGGGCCGCCAGGGCGCGGAGATCCGCCAAGGCATGCAGCACCGCCTCTTCATCCCACGCGGTGGCCGTCTTCACGGCCGCCTCGGCAAAAGTCACACGCACCGTGACCTTGCCGCGGACGAGCCGAGCCCGGATCCACGGGGCGGACAGCGTTTCAAGCGTCGACCATTCCTCCGGCGCGTAGCTGGAGATCTGCAGGTTCTTCTGATTGACGGTGGCGATCTCGACGGAAAGACGGCGATCCGGCAGGTTGATCTCCCCGCGGCCGAAGCCCGTCATCGAAGTGGCCGCCATGCGCTCAGAGCTTGATTTCCACACCCATCGCGCGAGCCGCGCTCCAGACGTCCTTGTCACCGCGTCCCGAGAGGTTGATGAGGACGATGTTGGTGCGTGGTCCGTCGGCGGCGACCTTGCAGCCATGGGCGATGGCGTGGCTGGATTCCAACGCCGGAATGATGCCCTCGGTGCGCGACAGGAGCTGGAAGGCGTCGAGGCATTCCTGGTCGTTCGCGTAGGCGAACTCGATGCGGCCCTTGTCGTGGTAGTAAGCGTGCTCCGGGCCGACCGCGGCGTAATCCAAGCCGGCGGAAACCGAGTGCGTGCCCTCGATCTGACCTTCGCCATCCTGCAGGATGTGCGTCATGCAACCCTGGAGGACACCCAAGCGGCCCCCCGCGAAACGCGCGGCATGCTCGCCGGTCTTGATGGCCCGGCCGCCGGCTTCGACGCCGATCAGCTGGACCCCGGGTTCGTCGAGGTATTCGAAGAAGGAACCAATGGCGTTGGAACCGCCGCCGACGCAGGCCACGACGGTGTCCGGCAAGCGGTCTTCGGCGCGGATCATCTGCTGCTTCGACTCGAGCGAGATGATGCGGTGGAAATCGCGGACCATCATCGGGTAGGGATGCGAGCCATAAGCCGTGCCCAAGATGTAGTGGGTGTCGCGGACGTTCGTGACCCAATCGCGCATGGCCTCGTTGACGGCTTCCTTGAGCGTGCGCTGGCCGGCTTCGACGCCGCGGACCTCGGCGCCCATGAGACGCATGCGGTAGACGTTGAGGGCTTGGCGTTCCATGTCGGTCGCGCCCATGTAGATGACGCACTTCAGGCCGAAGCGGGCGCAGACGGCGGCGGTCGCGGTGCCGTGCTGACCGGCGCCGGTTTCCGCGATGATGCGCTTCTTGCCCATGCGGACGGCCAGCAGGGCTTGGCCGATCACGTTGTTGATCTTGTGGGCCCCCGTGTGGAGCATGTCCTCGCGCTTCAGGTAAATCTTGGAACCACCGCAGTGCTTGGTGAGCGCCTCGGCGTAATACAAGCCCGTCGGGCGGCCGGCGTATTCCACCAGCATGTCGGCATAGGCCTTCTGGAAGGCCGGGTCGCGACGGGCCTCATCGTAGGCCTTGGTCAGGTCGAGCAAAGGCGTCATCAGCGTCTCCGGGACGTACATCCCGCCGAACTGGCCGAAGCGGCCATGGACGTCGGGAACCTGGAAGCGAGGCTCGGTGGTCGGGATAAGGCTGGAGGCCGACATAAAGTGATTCCCGATAAAGCGAGAAGCCATCCGAAGGGCAAGCGACAAGGACACATCGCAGGTCTTGCCCTGCCCTGCGTTCCCAACCATTAGGAATGGCATGCGTGGCCTGCGCCTCCTCCTTTTGACCCTCTGGGTGCCGCTGTCGTCCTTGGCGGCCACCACCGCGGAGCAGCCGCAGGAGGTCACCGCTGAAGAGGCCCGCGCCCAATTCACGCCCACCCGCGTGGTCGTGACCGGGGTCGTCGAAGGCGTCACGGAATTCCTCCCGGTTTCCTCGACTGGCCACATGATCATCAGCGACCGCCTCCTCGGGGTCGATGCCGACGCGCACAAGGTCGTCCGCGGCGTGGTCGACCGCAAAGGCCGTCCCGTCACCCTGAATCGCGTCGCGGATGATTACATCGTCATCATCCAGTTCGGCGCCATCCTCGCGGTCCTCGTGGTCTTTTTCGCCCGGCTCCGTGAGCTCGGACGCGGCTTGCTCCGGCTCGACCCCGCCGCCTTGGCGCTCGGCCGATCGATCGCGATCGCCTTCCTGCCGGCGGCCGCGCTGGGCTACCTGCTCAAGGAATACATCCCCTTCAGCATCGAGATCGTCGCGCTGGCCTTGATCGGCGGCGGACTCGTCATCTTGCTCGCCGAGCGCTTCCTGCCGAAACACGCGGCCCAGCCCGATGAAGTCCTGCGCTTGAGTTGGAAGCAGGCGTTGACGATCGGACTCTGCCAATGCGTCGCCCTTATCCCGGGGACCAGTCGGTCCTTGGCGACGATCCTCGGAGGCCGTTGGGCGGGCCTGTCATCCGCCGCCGCGACCGAGTTCTCCTTCTTGGTTGGCTTGGCCATCCTGTCCGCGGCTTCGCTTTATAAAGCGTACGCCATGGGCCCCGCCCTCTCGCAGGTCTACCCCTTGGGCAGCGCCGGCCTTGGCTTGGTCATCGCCGCCGTGGCCGCCTTCCTCTCGGTGAAATGGATGGTCGGTTTCATCATGCGTCGCGGCATGGGCCCGTTTGCCTGGTACCGCATCGCCCTCGGCGGTGCGATCCTCGTTTGGCGCGTCACCCTCTGAACCGAGCACCACGATGTACCTTCGCCTCATCGCGTGCTTCGCTTTTGCAGCATGCGGCTTCGCCGCCGACACCGTCGAAATCGTCTCGAACGGCGAAAGCATCACCCTGCCGATACCGCGCGGGATGTATTTGGCCGACCCCGAGAGCACCTGGGTTAAGGAATTCACGGCCAAACGGAAAGCCTTGCTCGAGAAGCTTCCCGACCTCTCGCCTGAGATGCGGCAGGCAAAGCTCTTGGCGACGCTCCATGGCCATGAGGATGGCACCGAACGCTACATCTTCGTTTCCGAATGCCCCCTGCTCCCCGACGGCAAGCACCAGAGCGCCTCGCTCTTTGCCCGTGAATTCCCCAACCAAGAGCCCGGCCTCTATCGCGTCGGCGACCGCTATCGGGTCTATTGGCTCGAGGACAAGACGTCGCTCTACGCCTTGCTTCAGTGCCGCGGACGCATCCTACGGCTGAACTACACCCAACCCGACGAGGATGACCGGGCTATCCCTTACGCGCCAGATGCCGAACGCCTTCGGCAACTGGCGGCGGACACCGTTGCGCTCAACCCCGCCTCCACGCGTGCGCGCCAAAACGTCTTCTGGACACTGCTGGCCATACTCCTCTCTTTTTCGGCGGGGTTCGGTTGCTTTCTTTGGCGGAGGATCCGCGCCGCGGCTGGCCCAGGGCAACCCCCTCCTCTACCGCACCACGGTCACCCTTGACGGACGCAATTCCCTTACAGACATCATTCGACCCGCCTTGCGCGGTTAATCGAAGGTTATTCGCAGGCCAGAACCCCCGCTTAACCCTTTGGGCAAAAGGGGTTTGACTCCCTTATTCATAGGTTATTCATAAAGGAAACCAACCCATCTGATGTTCAAGCGCTTCCCCGGGCTATTCACGCAAGCCATCGGCATCGACCTCGGTACCGCCAACACGCTCGTCTTCCTCAAGGACCGCGGCGTCGTTCTCCGCGAGCCTTCCGTCGTGGCCATCCGCTCGAGCACGCGCAAGCCCATCGCCGTCGGCAACGAAGCCAAGATGATGCTGGGCCGCACCCCGGGCGACATCCAAGCCCTCCGCCCGATGAAGGACGGCGTCATCGCCGACTTCGAGATCAGCGAGCACATGCTCCGCTACTTCATCGGCAAGGTCGCCCGGAAGTCCATCTTCACCAACCTCACCGTCGTCGTCGCCGTGCCTTACGGCATCACCGCCGTCGAACGCCGCGCCGTCATGGATTCCGCCTACCGCGCGGGCGCCGATGACGTCATCACCATCCCCGAGCCGGTCGCCTCGGCCATCGGCGTCGGCCTTCCCGTCGAAGAGCCCACCGGCTCCATGATCGTGGACATCGGCGGCGGCACGACCGAAGTCGCCGTCATCTCCCTCGGCGGCATCGTCCATGCCCGCTCCATCCGCGTGGGCGGCGACGAGTTCGACCTTTCGATCATCAAGTACATCCGCTCGTCGTACAACCTGATCATCGGCGAACGCACCGCCGAAGAAATCAAGATCAAGATCGGCTCCGCCTACGCTCTCGAACAGGAGATGACCTACGAAGTGCGCGGTCGCGACGCCGTCACCGGCCTCCCCCGCTCGCTGCACCTGACCTCGCAGGAAGTCCGCGAGGCCATGGCCGACAACGTCAACCAGATCATCGAAGCCGTGAAGAGCTCGCTGGAACGCATCCCGCCGGAACTGTCCGCCGACCTCGTCGACCGCGGCATCGTCATCGCGGGTGGCGGCGCGCTCATCCGCCGCATCGACCGCGCCATTTCCGAAGCCACCGGCCTGCCGGTGATCATCGCCGAAGACCCGCTTTGCGCCGTCGTCAACGGCACCGGCAAGATCCTCGCCAACGCCTCCCGCTGGAGCGGCCGGGAGTGATCCCCGCGGGCTGACCCGCCATGGATAACAACCGCCAAGGAGCCAAAGCTTCCTACGTCGCCCTGGTGTTCTTCATCGGGCTCTGGTTGATCCTGCCCAGCGCCGTCCGGCGCTTCAACCGCGAAGCCTTCGCCGAATTCCAAGCCCCCGCCTTGCACCTGGTCGGCAAGGGGCGCGACCTCGCGCGGTTCTGGGAACTCAAAAGCCGCTCCCCCGAAGAACTGGCCGCCGCCTCCCGCGACCTCGCCCGCATCAACGCCGCCCTCGAACTGAAGCTCCACGCCCTGGACGACGCGCGGAAGGAGAACATCCGCCTCCGCGAGATGCTCCGCTACCCGCAATCGACCGAATTCGTCACCGTCGTCGCCCGCGTCTCCATCCGCGAAACCTCCTCCTGGTGGCAGCGCATCGTCATCCGCAAAGGACGCAGCGACGGCGTCCGCCCCGGTTGCCCCGTCGTCTTCGGCGACCGCGTCATCGGCCGGGTCAGCACCGTCCACCTGACCACCAGCGAAGTGGACCTCGTCACCAGCCCCGGCTTCCGCTGCACCGCCTTCCTGGAAGGCGACGACCAATACCACGTCGTCCACGTCAGCGGCCGCGCGGGCCTTTCGCTATCGGCACCCCGCGCCTTGGTCTCGATCATCCCGCTGGAATACAACCCGCCCGCCGGTCAGATCGCGAAGGTCATGACCACCGGCCTGGGCGGCGTCTTCCCCTCGGGCCTCACGCTGGGCACGCTCGAAGCCGGCGTCCAGTCGACCGCCGAGAAACACATGCAGACGGGCGCCCTCACGCCGGCGAAAGAACTCAACTTCATCCAAGAAGTCTCGGTGCTGATCCCGAAGTACCCGACGGCGGGTGAAATCCTCCTCACACCGGCGGATAAACCGGAAGAACTCCGATGACCCTGAGCTGGGCTTGGCTCATCCTCGTCTTGGCGACCTTCCCCTGGTTGCTCGGCGTCGACCTGCTTTCGGACGCCATGGCCGCCTCGGGCGTCTGCCTCTTCGTCTCCGGCGCCGCCATCATCGCCCCCTGCCGCCGTCTCCGGCGCTGGCAAGCGGGGATGTTTTCGGCGTGCATCGGCTTCCTGTTCGAAGCGCTGCGGCCGATTCCCGATGGCTCGCTGGCGCTCCTCCTGGTCTTCGTGGCCATCTACCTGACGTCGCACCGCGACGTGATCCGCGACACGCCGAAGATGTTCGGGGCGGCCGTCGTCGTGAATGCCCTCGCCTGTTCGGCATGGTTCATCGCCGCGGGCCTGGCCCACAGGAAGGAAGTCCCCCTGCTCTCGATGCACTTCCTCGGGCAATGGTTGCTGCACCTGCTGCTGGCGACCATCTTGGCCGTCTTGCTGCTCGTGCCCCTCACCTTGGTCCAGAACTACGCCATGGATCGGGCCGGCGTCCCCCAACCCGACGAAGCCGCATGAAAGACGCCGACGGACAAACCCCCTCCGCGCCTTCGGACCCCATTTCCGCTTGGCGGCTGCGCGCGGTTTTCTTCTTTTTCTGCGCCGGCTTCATCTACGTCGCGGTGGGCCTCGGCTATCGCCAGTTGGTGCAGAACGACCACCTCACCAGCCAATCCGACAACCAAAGCCGACGCGTCGTCATCCGGCCGCCCTCGCGCGGCAAGATCTTCGACCGCCACGGTTACGTCCTCGTCGACAACCGCGTCCGGTGGAGCGTCAAAGCCGACCTCTGGGCCCTTCAGCCGGAATTCCGGAAGGAATACCTCGACCTGCTGAACAAGGAAAAAGCGCGCTTCCCCGACCGCCGTCCGGACTACGATCATCTCCAGCAGACCGCGCGTCTGAACGTGCTCAACGCTTGGCTGACCAAGATCTGGTTCGTCATCGACTCCACGAACCAGAAAGCCGCGAAGGGGGCGACCAAGGTCAAGTCCACGCCGGACCTGCATCCGGAAGAACGCATGGTGCACCCGGATGCCTTGCGGAAGCACCTGAACGAACGCCGCGCCCTGAAGTTCCCGCTCATCCTCGACCTCGCTTTTCCGAACTCCGGCCATGCCGTGACCCCGGAGGAAGGCAATCGCGCCGTCGCCCGCTTCATCGAGCAATTCCCGGTCCACGGTCCGATCACGCTCGAGGCCGACATGGTCCGCTCCTACCCGAACGGGAAGCTCGCCGCCCACGTCTTGGGCTATGTCCGCGACTCCGACATCCTCAAAGGCCAACTTGACGACGTGATCGAAGATGAATTCGTCAATTTCCAGAAGCTGGGCTACACCGGCAAAAAGGGGGCGGATGGCATCGAAGCGACCTACAACGAAGTGCTGTCGGGCCGCAGCGGTTGGGAACTCTGGACCAAGACCTCTTCCGGCTACAACAAGGAGCTGCTGAAGCTGTCCGCTCCGGTCCAAGGCGCGAACGTCACGCTGTCGCTCGACACCAAGATCCAGAAATCGGCCGAAGAGGCCTTGGCCAAGATCGTGGACTCCCAAGGCAAGCCTCTGCCGGCGGCCGCCGTCATGCTCGACGTCAATACGGGTGAAATCCTCGCCTTGGCGAGCCAGCCCTCGTTCGACCCCAACGAGATGGCGGACCGCGTCACCCAGATTTACTTCGACCAAGTGAACGCGGACGGTGGTTGGCTGAACCGCGCGACCCAAGGCCTTTACCCGCCCGGCTCGACCTTCAAGTTGATCACCGCCACGGCCGGCATGCGCGCCAACAAAATCGATTGGGACGACATCCTGGACTGCGGTCCCAGCTACCTGGTCGGGGGACGCGCCTTCCCCGAGCATGACCCGGCGGGCTACGGGCAAGTCGACCTGGAGAAGATGCTGGCCGTCTCCTGCAACGTCTGGAACTACCAGGTCGGGTTGCGGACCGGCCCCGAAAACCTCGCCAAGGAAGCCCGCCGCTTTGGCCTGGATACCCCGCTGTTGCGCAAGCCCTCGGAGCA
>JACCED010192195.1_pt1 | contig 15367 bp, 13 predicted proteins | sample 7455021 | NCBI WGS metagenome assembly JACCED01 (sample SAMN15323456, study PRJNA562643) | freshwater metagenome | isolation source: river surface water | place: USA:Blue River Watershed | collected 2017-08-19 | reverse complement strand
GTCCTACACCATCGCGCCCTTCTGCAATGGCCGAGCCAACGGCCCGCTCGGGAGCAATGGGATGCTGAGACGGAATTTTCTTCAGGCTGGTGCGCTGTCCCTCACCGCCACGGTGGCGGCCTGCGGCGGCGGGGGCACGAACACGGCGGCGCCGGCCGTCCCCGGGAGCGCAGGGGGCGCCATCGGCCCGGCGCCCGGCCCCGCGCCTTCCGATTCCGGCGGTGCTTCCGGCGGTGCTTCCGGCGGGCAGGCGGCCTTTCCCTTTGGCGAGCGCCGGGCGCTGGTCGCAGGCCGCTACCCCTACGGCATCGCGCCCACGATCGGCACCGCCGCAATGGACGACGCTATCCGCGCAAGCTACAACGCCTGGAAGGCGGCCAACCTGCGGTCCTCGCCGGCCTTCACCGCCACCGCCGGCACGCTGGCGGGCCAGCGCATCACCGACGGAATGCATGTGCGCTTCACCAACACCGCGTATGCCACCGTCTCCGAGGGCATGGGCTACGGCATGCTGATCACGGTGATGATGGCCGGCCACGACCCGCAGGCGCAGGACCTGTTCAACGGCCTGCTGCGCACCGCGCGGGGACGACCGGCCCACGCCTGGCTCACCTACGGCCGCCCCGAGGGCGCCTATGTGCAGGAGTGGCGCCTGGCCGCCGACATGGGCAGCGCGGGAGATGGCTGGAACGCCACCGACGGCGACCTCGACATCGCCCTGGCCCTGCTCATGGCCGACCGGCAATGGGGCTCGACCGGCGCGGTGGACTACCGTCGCGAGGCCCTGGCCACCATCGGCGCGCTCAAGTCCCTCAACTTCGCCGCCAGCGGCGAGCCGCGCGGGCCGCAGCGGGCCAACACCCGCACGTCCGACCACATGATCGGCCACTTCCGCAGCTTCCGCGCCGCCACCGGCGACGCCTTCTGGGACCTGGCCATCACCCGCTGCCTGGCGCTGGTCGAGGGCATCGTCGCCAGCCACTCGCCGCAGGCGGGCCTGCAGCCGGGCTTCATCGTCGACTGCAACACCGCCAGCCCCGTGCCCTCGCCGGGCTGGCTGGTGGAGAGCGCCTGGGAGGGCGACTACGACGCCAACTCGATCCGCAACCCCTGGCGCTGGGGCACGGACTATGTGTTCTCGGGCGACACGCGCTGGGGCGCGATCGTGGACCGCATGGCACGCTTCTTCACCACCGACTGCAGCGGCGACCCCTTCCAGCTGGCCGGCATGTACCGGCTGGACGGCAGCCCCATCGGCGGCCGCTACTTCGCCGAGGGCGTGGCCGGGCCGCTGCTGGTCGGGTGCATGGTGCACACCGACCACCAGACGATGCTGGACACGCTCTGGCGCGCCCACGCCGCGAACTTCACGACCGACTACTACGACAGCGAGCTCCAGCTCCTGCCGATGCTGGTGGCGGCGGGGCATTGGTGGATGCCGTGAGGGCTCCGGGTTCCCCCGGGCGGACGGAGACATGGCCAGGCTGCGACAATGGCGCCATGAGCAAAACGACCACCCCCTCCGCTGTCCGTCGCCGCGCCGCCCTCGGCCTGGTCCTGGGCGCCGCCCTGGGCCTGCCGGCCCACACCGCCCTGGCGCAGTCCGCCGGCAGCTACCCCAACAAGCCGATCCGCATCGTGGTGCCCTTCACCCCGGGCGGCACCACCGACATCCTGGCGCGCACCATCGGCCAGAAGCTCACCGAGGCCTGGGGCCAGCCGGTGGTCATTGACAACGTGCCCGGCGCCGGCGGCTCCATCGGCTCGGAGAAGGTGGCCAAGTCCGCGCCGGACGGCTACACGCTGATGATGGGCCACATCGGCACCCTGGCGGTCACGCCCTCCATCTACCCCAAGCTGCCCTATGACGCGGTGAAGTCCTTCGCGCCGGTGGCCTGGGTGGCCAACGTGCCCAACGTGCTGGTGGTGCACCCCTCGGTGCCGGTCAAGAACGTGCAGGAGCTGGTGGCCTACGCCCGCGCCAACCCCGGCAAGATCAACTACGGCTCCGGCGGCAACGGCAGCGCCGCGCACATCGCCACCGAGTACTTCAAGCTCGCCAGCGGCACCTTCATGGTCCACGTGCCTTACCGTGGCACCGCGCCGGCGGTGAACGACGCGGTGGCCGGCCAGATCCAGCTGCTGTTCACCGGCGCGCCGGCGGTCCTGCCGATGGTGCGCGCGGGCAAGCTCAAGGCCCTGGCCGTCTCCAGCGCCAAGCGCCTGGACAGCGCCTCCGAGCTGCCCACCGTGGCCGAGACCGACCCCAAGATGTTCAAGGGCTTCGAGGCCGACCAGTGGTACGGCGTCGTCGCACCGGCCGGCACGCCGGCGGACATCGTGGCCAAGCTCAATGCCACCATCAACGCCTCGCTGTCCTCGCCCGAGATGTCGACCCGCCTGCGCAACGAGGGCGCGATCGCCATGCCCTCCACCCCCGAGGCCTTCGGCAAGCAGATCGCCGCCGAGCTCGCGCGCTGGAAGCCGGTGGTGAGCCGCGCGGGCATCAAGCCCGAGTGAGGCGGGGCGCCGGCCTGTTCGTGCAGGCCCGGCCCCGGCAAGCGATCAGGCGCGCTTGGCGTGCCTCCTCCGATCAGGCCCGCTTGGCGGGCCTTTTCATTGGGCGAGCGCCGCCACCGACAGCGGCCGGATGCTCTCGACCAGCAGGTCGCGCAGCGCGTGCAGGGGCGCGGGCACCGGCACCTGGCGGGGCACGGCCACCTGGAGCTCGTGCAGCAGGGTCGGCCCCTGCACCGGCACCGCCACCAGACCCATCACCTGGGCCAGCGAGCGCGCGTAACCGGGGAAGATGGCGATCCCCTGGCCGGTGGAGGCCATGGCCAGGCCCGAGCTGGCCGTCGTCGTCTCCACCACGTCGGAGAACACCCCCGCCGCCCCGATCTGGCGCTCGAGCTTCTGCGCCGAGCTGCGGGTGAGGTAGAGGCGCTGGTGGGCCAGCTGGGCCCAGCCCAGGCGGGCGCGCCGGGCCAGCGGGTGCCGCGGCGCCAGGTAGGCCTCCCACCAGGAGCTGTAGATGGGGCGGCAGTCGAAGGCCTCGTCATCAGGCAGGTCCACCCCGATGGCCATGTCGGCCTGGCGGCTGCGCAGGGCCTCGACGATGTCGCGGGTGGCCACATCCAGCGGGTGCACATGCAGCCCCGGCCAGCGCGCATGCACCTGGGACAGGGCCGGGGGCAGCAGGCAGGTCAGGATGGCCTGGGTGGTCGCGATACGCACCACGCTGCGCCCGCGCTGCAGGTCGGCGGCCAGGCGGTGGGCGCCGTCGAACTCGGCCAGCACCCGCTGCGCCTGCGAGAGGTAGCCCGCGCCCGCCTCGGTCAGGCGCACGCTGCGGGTGGTGCGATCGAGCAGGCGAAAGCCCACCGCCTCCTCCAGCTCGCGAATGGCCAGGCTCACCGCCGGCGCGCTCACATGCAGCAGGCCGGCGGCGGCGGCAAAGCTGCCGCCCCGCGCCACGGCATCGAAGCTGCGCAGGTGGCGGATCTTGATGCGGGTGTCTCCGTGCATGGTGGTCTCGGGGGGCTGCGGCGGCGTGTCACCGTCCCGCCCCATTGATAAGCAAAATCATATTTGTAGCGCAGAAAAACTCACTTTACCCAGGCAGGCCTCATCAATAGAGTCCCAGGCCATGTCTGAAGGATCCATCGACTACCGCAGCGAGGGCGGTATCGCCCTCATCACCCTCAACCGCCCGGCCAAGCGCAACGCGCTCACCGCCGCCATGTGCGATCAATTGCAGGCGGCCCTGGCTCGCCTGCGCGACGGCGAAGACCGGGTGGGCATCCTCTGCGCCGAGGGCGAGACCTTCTGCGCCGGCGCCGACCTCACCGCGCCGCCGCCCCAGTTCTGGCGCGCTGTGCCCGATATCGGCATCGAGGTGGGCAAGCCCCTCATCGCCGCTGTCCAAGGCCCGGTGGTGGGCCTGGCCGTGACCCTGCTGGCCTTTTGCGACCTGTGCGTGGCCGCCGAGGACGCGCGCTTCATCTACCCCGAGGCCAAGGTCGGCGTTTCCAAAGGCCTGGTGACCGCACTGGCCGCCCGGGTGCCGCACAAGATCGCCATGGAGCTGATGCTTCTGGGCGGGCCGCTCAGCGCCCAGCGCGCCTACGAGGGCGGCTTCGTCAACCGCGTGGTGCCCCCGGGCCAGCAGCTGGCCGTGGCCCGCGAGATGGCGGCGACCATCGCCGCCTCGGCCCCGCTGGTGATTCGCCAGCTCAAGGACTTCACCCGCCAGACCCTGCCGCGCAGCCCCGCCGAGACCCTGTACCTGGCCACCCGCGTCGTCGACGCGGTGGGCGACAGCGAGGACGCGGCCGAGGGCCTGCGCGCCTTCCAGGAAAAGCGCGCGCCGCGCTTCCAGGGGCGGTGAGCGTGAGCGCCGCACCCGTGACGGGGTCCGCCGCCGCCGGCCTCCCGCCCGCGCTCGGCGCGGCCCTGGCCGCGCGCTTCGCAGGCCGCCTGTCCACCGCCACCGCACTGCGTGAGCAACACGCGCGCGGCGAGTCGCCCTTCCCGCCGGCCCTGCCCGACGCGGTGGTCTTCGCCGAAAGCGCCGAGGAGGTGCAGTTCGTCCTCCGGCACTGCAACGCCGCCGGCATTCCCGTGATCGCCCACGGCGCAGGCTCCTCGCTGGAGGGCCAGCTGCTGGCCCTCCAGGGCGGGGTCAGCCTGGATCTCACCCGCATGAACCGCATCCTGCGCATCGATGCCGAAGACTTCACCGCCACGGTGGAGCCCGGGGTGACGAAGGAGCAGCTCAATCAGGCGCTGCGGGACCTGGGCCTGTTCTTCCCGGTGGACCCGGGCGCGCACGCCACGCTGGGCGGCATGTGCGCCACCCGGGCCTCGGGCACCACCACTGTCCGCTACGGCACGATGCGGGACAACGTGCGGGCGATGCAGGTCGTCTTGGCCGACGGCCGCCTGGTGCGCAGCGGCACCCGGGCGGTGAAGTCCTCCGCCGGCTACGACCTGACCCGCCTGTTCATCGGCTCCGAGGGCACGCTGGGCGTGATCACCGAGGTGACGCTGCAGCTCTACCCCCTGCCCGAGGCAGTGTCGGCCGCGGTCGTGACCTTTGCCGAGACCGGGGGCGCGGTGCGCACCGTGATCGAATCGCTGCAGGCCGGCCTGCCGGTGGCGCGCAGCGAGTACCTGTGCGCGGCCTCCATCCGCGCCATCGCCGCGGCCAACCCGGGCCTGGCGCTGCGCGAGCGCCCGACCCTGTTCGTGGAGTTCCACGGCTCGCCCGCGGCACTGCAGGAGCAGGCCGGCCTGCTCAGGGAAATTGCCGAAGGCCACGGCGGCGAAGATTTCCAGTGGGCCCATGAGCCCGAGGCGCGCACCCGCCTGTGGCAGGCCCGGCACCGGGCCTACTACTCATGCAAGGTGAGTCGGGCCGGCGCCGAGGTGGTGGTCACCGATACCTGCGTCCCGATTTCGCAGCTGGCCGGCTGCATTGGCGAAGCCGGCCGCGTGATGGACAGCGCCTCCTTCCCGCACATGATCTTCGGCCACGTGGGCGAGGGCAATTTCCATGTGCTGATGATCGTGGACCCGTCCAGCCACGCCGAGATGGAGGAAGCCGAGCGCCTCAATGCGCGCATCGTCGACATCGCCCTGAATGCGGGCGGCACCTGCACCGGCGAGCACGGCATCGGCCTGCACAAGAAGGAATTCCTGCTGCGCGAGACCGGCGCAGAGGCGGTCGACCTGATGCGCCAGATCAAGGCGCTGCTGGACCCGAACGGCATCCTCAACCCCGGAAAGATCTTCTGACAGCGATCGCCCCGCGAGCGCTACCCCACCCCACCGACAACCACAAAGGAGACACCATGAACCGAAAGTCCGACGCTTCCTCCCTGCACACCCCCGGCCTGAGCCGCCGCACCCTGGTGGCCGCGGCCGCCGCCTCGCCCTGGATCGTGCGCGCCCAGTCGCTGGGAGACCGCTGGCCTTCGCGCCAGGTCACCATCGTCTCGCCCTACAACCCGGGCGGCACCAACGACACCGTGGCCCGCCTGGCGGCGGACCGCCTGCAGAAGGCGCTGGGCCAGCCCTTCGTGGTGGAGAACCGCCCCGGCGCAGCCGGCATGGTGGGCACCCAGGGCGTGATCAAGGCCAAGCCCGACGGCTACACCCTGCTTGCGGGCAACAACGGCGTCCTGGTGATCCAGTCGGCCGGCCGGGTGCCCGCGCCCTATGACCCGCTGACCCAGCTCTCGCCGGTGGTCAAGCTGGTCGACGCCGCCCAGTTCATTTCCATCAGCGGCGAGCTGCCAGCCAGGACCATCGGCGAGTTCGTCGCCCTGGCCAAGGCCCAGCCGGGCAAGCTCAATTACAGCTCCTCGGGCATCGGCTCCTTCGGCCACTTCCTGGGCGAGTACTTCAAGATGGTGGCCGGCATCGACATCCTGCATGTGCCCTCCAAGGGCAGCGCCGCCGCCCTCACCGAGATGATGGCCGGCCGCATCCACATGATGATCGACCCGCTGCCGCTGACGCAGATCACCGACCCGCGGGTGCGCGTGCTGGCCACGCTCAACACCCGCCGCTTCGAAGGCCAGCCCCAGATCCCGACGATGAAGGAAGCCGGCGGCCCCGAGATGGACCTGCACGGCTGGTTCGGCCTGGTCGGGCCGGCCGGCCTGCCGCAGGAAGTGGTCGAGAAGATCGGCGCCGTCTGCCGCACCCTGCCCTCGGATGCCGAGGTGCGCAAGACCTGGATGAGCGCCGGGGTGATCCCCTCCATCGTCGAGGGCAACGCCTTCCGCGAGATTCTGCGTTCGGACCTGGCCCGCACGGCCGACATCCGTACCCGCGCCAAGATCGTGCTGGACTGAGCGCAGCACCGACAACGAGAAGAACAGGGAGATCCCGATGAAGCAGACGGTGCTCGAAGGCATCAAGGTGCTGGACCTCGCGCGGGTGCTGGCCGGGCCCTGGTGCACCCAGGCCCTGGCCGACATGGGGGCCGAGGTCTTCAAGATCGAGCGTCCCGGCGTGGGCGACGAGATGCGCCACTCGCCCCCCTTCCTCAAGAACCGGCAGGGCGAAGTGACGCGGGACACGCCTTCCTACTTCTGCGTGAACCGCGGCAAGAAGTCGCTCACCGTGGACATCACCCGGCCCGAGGGACAGGCCCTGCTGCTGGACCTGGTGCGGCGCTGCGACGTGCTGGTGGAGAACTACAAGGTGGGCGACCTGGCCCGCTACGGGCTGGACTACGCCTCGGTGGCCAAGGTCAATCCGGGCATCGTCTACTGCTCGATCACCGGCTATGGCCAGGACGGCCCGATGGCCGCCTGGCCCGGCTACGACCCGGTCTTGCAGGCGGTCTCCGGCATCATGAGCACCTGCGGCGTGCCCGAGGGCCAGCCCGGCGCGGGCCCGATGCGCTCCATGGTGCCCATCGTCGACGTGATGACCGGCATGGTCTCGGTGGGCGCGGTGCTGGCGGCGCTGTTCCACCGCGAGCGCACCGGCGAAGGCCAGCACCTGGACATGGCGCTGCTAGACGTCGCGGTCGCCGCCACCAACCACCTCTCGCAAAATTACCTGTCCACCGGCCGCAGCCCGGTGCGGGCAGGCAATGGCAGCCTGCTGTTCGCGCCCTCCAATTGCTACGCCTGCGCCGACGGCCTGCTGCTGGTGCAGATCGGCAATGACAACCAGTGGCAGCGCCTGTGCAAGGCCCTGGGCCGGGAGGACTGGCTCGCCGATGCGCGCTTTGCCACCAATGCCGACCGGATGAAGCACAAGGCCCTCGTCGACGCCGAAGTGGCCGCCGCCCTGTCCGTGGTCAGCCGGCATGCAATCACGCAGCAGCTGGGCGCCGCGGGCGTGCCCTGCGGCCCGGTGAACACCATTGCCGAGGCCTTCGAACACCCGCAGGTGGTGCACCGCGGCCTGCGCGCCGAAATCGAGCACCCGGAACATGGCACCATCCCGGTCGTGCGCAGCCCCTACCGCTTCTCGAAGCGGCCGGTGCGGATGCAGGCGCCGCCGTCCATGGGCGCCGACACCCGCGCGGTGCTGCGCGAGGAACTGGGCCTGAACGAGGCCCGGCTGGATCAACTCACACAGGAGGGCGTGCTGTGAGCGCCATTCATCCCCTGATCGACCCCTCGGCCCTGGCCCACCTGGCGCAGGCCACCCCCGGCCGCCTGCGCGTCGTCGACTGCAGCCACGACCTGGGCCAGCCCGAGCTGGGCCGCCAGCAGTACGAGCAGGGCCACATCCCGGGCGCGGTGCATGCCCACCTGGACCGCGACCTCTCCGGCCCCACCACCGGCACCAATGGCCGCCATCCGCTGCCGAAGGCCGAGGCCTTCTGCGCCTGGCTCGGCCGCCAGGGCATCACCCCGGAGATGACGGTGGTGGCCTATGACCGCTCGGGCGGCATGTATGCCGCCCGCCTGTGGTGGATGTTGCGCTGGGTCGGCCACACGCAGGCGCGTGTGCTCGATGGCGGCTGGCCCGCCTGGTCGACCGCCGGTCTGCCCGCGGAGAGCGGCGTGCCTGCGCCGGCTGCGGCCACCTACCCCGCGGTCAAGCCGGATGCGGCGCTGGCGGTGGACGCGGCCTTCGTGTTGCGCAACCTGCAGGCGAAGGAGGCGGTGCTGGTGGACGCCCGCGGCGCCGGGCGCTACGCGGGTGAAGGCGAGACCCTGGACCCGGTGGGCGGCCACATCCCGGGCGCGCTCAATCGCCCCTTCATGGACAACCTGGGCGCGGACGGCCGCTTCAAGTCAGCCACCGCGATGCGCGCCGAGTGGCAGGCTGTGGCCGGCGCGCACCTGCAGGGCCCGCCCGCGCCGGGCGCGGGCCTCGTCATGCAGTGCGGCTCGGGCGTGACCGCCTGCCACAACCTGCTGGCGCTCGAAATCGCTGGGCTGGGCGGCGCGCGGCTCTACCCCGGCTCGTGGAGCGAGTGGTGCAGCGACCGCTCGCGGCCCATGGCCACCGGGCCGCAGCCCTGAGGGCCACGGCCGCGGCGGATCCGGGGCTCGATCAGAACTTGATGCCCAGGCCCAGGGTCGGGCCCTTGAACTGGATGTCCTTGCGGTCGTAGTAGGACATGTAGTCGAGGCTCAGCGTGATCTTGTCGTTGATCGCGTAGCCGGCGCCCACGCCGTAGGCGAGGCTGTTGGCCGATTCCTTTTGCGAGAAGCCCAGAACGGAAACCGAGCGCTGGGTGCGCGCGTAGCCAATGCGGCCAAACAACTCCAGGTCCGGCATGACCGCCACCTTGGGCTTGAGGAACACGCCCCAGATGTTGTCGACCTTCAATTTGACGGATTCGCCGAAGACCGTGGCGCTGCCGTCCTTCGTACCCAGCAGCACATGGGCTTCTACCGCCAGATTGGGGTTGAGCTCATAGCCGCCCAGCAGGCGCACGGCCTTGGGATGCATCTTGACGTCGGGGTCCTTGTAGGTGAGCGCGGTGTAGCCGATCTCGCCATAGAAGGGTGTGTCATTGGCCTTGGCCCGGGCTTGCGCCTGGGCGCCGCCGGCGGCAAGGAGGGCAGCCGCGGCGATACAGGCCAGCCCGATGCTGCGCGAAGCAGAGAAGTGGAGTTTGGAAAGTTTCATGGTGAGTTCCTTGGTGGTGGAGGGGAAAGGGGAAAGGAAGAAGCCGAAGGGACCGGGCGCACGACGAGCTCACGCAGGTCCAGGCCCGCCAGGGAGCCGCTCACCCGGCGGGCAACACCGTCGCCCTCGACCTGCAGCCGGGCGACGCTGCGGCCGGGCAAGGTGACGAGCCAGCCGGTGCGGCGCGAGCGCACCCGGTCGCCCTGGGTCTGGATCTCGAGCGTCATGCCGGGCAGGAGGCCCTGCGCCTCGCCGGCCGAGAGCCGCACGCGGTCGCCGTCCACGGCCATCACAGAGGCCTGCCAGGGCATCTCGGAAAGACGGGCTGCCAGGCTGCGCGCCACCTCTTGCGCCGCCAGAGCCAGGGCCGGGTCACGGCCGCTGCCTTCGCGGGTGGCACCCAGCGCGAGGAACGGCTGGCCGGTGTAGGGGTCGATGGCCCGCAGCGAGAGACGGGCAGAGACAACCGTGGAGGTGGGCGGCGAAGCGGACGGGGATGGCTCGGCCGAAGGGAGGCTGGAAGCCGGCGCGTCCGGCAGGAGCGGAGTGACCTCGACCGTCCCGGTCAGCAGCACGTCCACACCTGCCAAGGCCTCACGGAAGGCGGCGAGGCCGGAGGCCGGCGGCCGGGGCTCGATGTCGGCGCGCAGCTGCAGGGAGAAGGCGCCGGTGGCGGCGAGGGCCTGGGCCAGGTGAGCCTGGGCGTCGGTGTCGGTTCGTGCGCGGGCAGCGCGGGCCTCGTCCGCGTCACCCCCCGGGGCCACGGGCGTGGCCCCGGGGACGAGGGGCCCGACGACCAGCCGTCGCAGCAGCGGGGGCGTGGCGCCATTGCCGGGAGGCCAGGCGGGCGATAGAGCAGGAGATGGGGCGGACGGTCCGGCAGGCGATTCGCTAGAGGCGCCCCCCGGGCTTTGTGCGAAGACCGCCGCGGGCCCCGCCATCACGAGGACGAGGCCGCACAGCAACAGGCAGACGGGACGAGGGGGGAAATTCACGGCGGCCGATGGTTGCCCAGGCCTCGCGTCCTACATCTGCGCTTGCCTGACTGGTGCGCACAACGAGCGGCCTGCCGACGCCAGGTCGGCACCCTCGCCGACACCCCGAGTCCGATCCCCATGCCACGCGGCGAACCCGCCAGCTCGCGAAAACCAGCTTTTCGCAGTGTGCAACTCAGCCGTCGACCGCCACCCCGTAGACTGCGCCGGGAGCGAGCCGCAGAGCTCGCCCGTGAATCCACCTTTTGGAGCGAGACAAGCCATGAAGATTTCCCGCCGCCAGGCCGCGCTCGTCGCCGGCCTGGCCCTCAGCTGCTGCGCCGCCCTGGCGCAAACCACCGCCCGCATCGTCGTGCCCTTCCCGGCCGGCGGCGGCACCGACCAGTACGTGCGCCTGCTCGCCGCCGAGATGAGCAAGCGGGGCTTTCCGGTCGTCGTGGAGAACCGGCCCGGCGCCTCCGGCATCGTGGCCGCCGACCACGTGGCCAAGTCCCGCCCGGACGGCAACACCATCTTCGTCTCGACCCTGGGCACCCTGGCCAGCAACACCGTGCTGTACGAGAAGCTGCCCTACGACCCGGTCAAGGACTTCGCGCCGGTCACCCAGATCGGCTACCAGCCTTCCATCATGGTCGGCCGCGCCGACCTGCCCTACCAGAACTACAAGCAGCTGGTGGAGTACGCCAAGGCCAACCCGGGCAAGGTCAACCGCGGCTCGCCTGGCGCGTCCATCCTCACCAACCTGGCGCCGATGCGGCTGGAGCAGGTCTACAACTTCAAGACCACGCACATCCCCTTCAACGGCGACGCGCCGGCGATCCAGGCCCTTTTGAGCAACACCATCGACATCCACGGCACCTCGATCACCGGGCCGCTCGCGCACATCCGCTCGGGCAAGCTGCGGGTGCTGGGCGTGATGGACAGCAAGCGCCTGCCCCAGGTGCCGGACGCGCCCACCTTCAAGGAAATGGGCTTCGACATGGAGGCCCTCCTCTGGTATTCCTTCTCGGTGCCGGCGGCCACGCCCCGCGCCGAGATCGACCGGATTCACCGCACGGTCAACCAGGTGCTGGTCGATCCGGAATTCGTCACCAAGGCGCGCGCCATCGGCATGGAGCCGCGCGGCAGCACCCCGGACGAACTGTCCCAGTTCATCAAGACCGAGGCCGAGCGCTGGATTCCGCTGCTGCGCAGCCTGAACCTGCCCAAGGAATCGATGTAAGCGCTGATCGAGGCGCTCAAGCTTCCCGGGCGAAGGCCTCGCCCAGGAAGTCGATGAACAGCCGCACCTTCTGCGGCAGCAGCGGCCCGGCGCGGAACACCGCGAAGACACCGTTGTCGAAGGTGGTGTTGGTGATGCGCACCCCCGGCAGCACCCGCACCAGGCTGCCGTCCCTGAGCGCGTCGCGCACGGTGGGCTCGGCCAAGAGGGCCAGGCCCATGCCGGCGATGGCGCTGGCGCGCAGCACCTCGCCGCTGTTGGAGTGGAAGTTGCCCTGGATGGCCAGCTCCCGCACCGCCTCTCCGTCACGGTACTGCCACCGGGTGGGCTCCTCCGACTTGCGGTAGGTCAGGCAGTTGTGGGCCAGCAGGTCCTGCGGGGCCGCCACCGGCGGGTGGGCCTTCAGGTAACCGGGGCTGGCCACCAGCACCTCCTCCACGTCGGTGAGCCGGCGCATCGCGAAGGACGAGTCGTTGAAGCGGCCGGTGCGGATGTCCACGTCGAAATTGCCCTCGACGATGTTGACGGGGCCGTCCGAAAGAATCAGGTCCACGGTGATGGACGGGTGGGCCTCGCAGAAGCGACGGATCAGGGGGGCGATCAGCCGGATCCCGATCATGGTGCGGGCATGTACACGCAGCTTGCCCTCGGGGCGGCTTCGCAGGGTGCGGGCCGACTCCTCGGCCTCGGCCATGGCCTCCAGGATGGACTCGGCCCGGCGGGCAAAGCCCAGGCCGGCCTCGGTGGCCTTGAGCGTGCGGCTCACGCGATCGAGCAGCTGCACACCCAGCTCCTCCTCCAGCGCGCTGATGCGACGGGAGACGGTGGCCGGCGACAGGCCCAGGCTCTTGCCGGCGGCCAGCAGGCTCCCCTTTTGCAGGGTGACGACGAAGACGCGCAGCGTGTCCAGGGCCTTCAAGTGTTCATCCTCAGTTTTCGTTTTTCGCAAGCATGGTTTGCGGCGCTGCACCTTCCCGGGTGGGAAGTGCCTTCCTAGAATCGATCGCGAGGTCGATCAGCTTTTTGATCACCCTTCGAACAACGACCAGGAGACACGCCCATGGCACCCGATTTCGGCATCTTCATCCTCATGCAGCAGCGGCATGCATCGAAGTCTTCCTACGAGATTCTGCATGAAGCCGTCGAGCAGACGCGGGTGGCTGACGAGCTCGGTTTCGGCGCCTCCTGGTTCGCCGAGCACCACTTCAGCAACTACGGCCTGTGCTCCTCGCCCCTGACCATGGCGGCCCACTGCGCCGCGGTCACCAAGAACATCCGCCTGGGCTCGGGCGTGGTGGTGGCGCCCCTGTACACCCCGGCGCGCCTGATCGCCGACATCGCGATGGTCGACCAGCTGTCCAACGGCCGCCTCGACGTGGGCATCGGCGCCGGCTACCAGCAGTTCGAATTCGAGCGCTTCGGTATGCCGCTGGAAAACAACAAGGAGCGCACGCTCGAGATCATCGACATGATCGAGCTGGGCCTCAAGCAGAAGAAGTTCAGCTACGACGGCCAGTTCTACCAGCAGCCCATGACCGCCATCAGCCAGCGGCCGGTGCAAAGCCCGATGCCGCCGCTGTGGGTCACCAGCATGGACCCGACGCTCATGGCCCGTGCGGTCAAGGGCGACCATCACCTCTTCGTGTCCGGCAGTGACGTGGGCCACGCCAAGCTCAAAAGCTCGCGCGCCATCGTCGACAAGCTGGCCCTGGCCGAAGGCAAGGACCCGGCCAAGGTAAAGCTCGCGATGCTCCATTACGGCTTCGCCAGCGACAACAAGGCCGAGGTCGACCATTACCTCGAGTGCACCCGCTACCAGCGCCGCATTGCCCTGAGCCTGAAGGACCGCCGCGCCTCGATCGCCGACGACTACATGGTGGCCGAGTCGCCCTTCGAGGGCGAGGGCACCCTGGACGACATGCGGGGCCGGCTGCCGGTGGGCCCGGTGGACGTGGTGATCGAGCGCATGGTGCGCGACATCCGCGTCGCCCGACCAGTGCACGTCGCGGTGCAGACCCAGCTCGGCGACCTGGACCACAAGACCATGCTCAAGCAGCTGGAGCTGTGGGCCAAGGTGATCATCCCCGCGGTGCAGAAGGAAATCGCCAACGACCCGCCCTACGTCTCGCCCCTGCAGGCCGAGGCGGTGGCCGCCTGATGGGAACCGCTTCGCAGCCCGCCAGGCCGGCCCGCGCGGGCGACGAACCCTTCGACACTGCCCGCTACCGTCAGGCCCTGGGGACCTTCGCCACCGGCATCACCGTGGTCACCACCCGCGCGCCCGACGGCAGCCTGGCGGGCGTGACCTGCAACTCCTTCAACTCGCTCTCGCTCTCGCCGCCGCTGGTGCTGTGGAGCCTGCGCAAGGACTCGCGCAGCCTGCCCGCCTTCCAGGACGCCGGCCACTTCGCGGTGAACGTGCTGGCGCATGACCAGGAGGCGGTCTCGCGCACCTTTGCGTCCAAGGGCGAGGACCGCTTCGCGCAGGTGGACCACCGCCCCGGCGTGGCGGGCCTGCCGCTGATCGAGGGCGCGGTCTCGCGCTTCCAGTGCCGGCTGCGCCAGGAGGTGGACGGCGGCGACCATGTGCTGTTCATCGGCGAGGTGCTCGACTTCGCGCACGAGCCGCGCCCCGCCCTCGTCTTCCACGAGGGCGCCTACAAGACCACGGCCACGACGGCGGACCTGGACACGGTGGCCTGAGGCGCCCCTGGCGCCGCCCCACGGCGTCGCACCTCCCGCGGGGCTCCCGTCGCGCCCTCTGCTCTCCGTCTGGCGGACAATCTTCGCCTGACACCCCCTGCGGCCCCCCGCCGGCCTGACACTTGCCGCCATGACCACTGAAACCGTTCACCTCGACATCGCCGACCACATCGCCGTGATCCGGCTGGACAAGCCCCCGGTCAACGCGCTGGACCGGGCCACCCGCTTCGCGTTGATCGCCGCCTTCGACGAGGCGTCCGAGCGCGAGGATGTGCGCGTGGTGGTCCTCACCGGCACCGGCAAGCACTTCTGCGCCGGCGCCGACCTGAAGGACCGGCCCGCCAAGGACAAGCCGGGCGACTTCCTCGCCCACAACCGCGCCACCCGCGAGACAGGCAACGCCATCCGCGAGTGCGCCAAGCCGGTGATCGCCGCGGTGAACGGCCCGGCGCTCGGCGCAGGCTTCGGCCTGATGGCGGCCTGCGACATCTACCTGGCGTCGGAGGACGCGGTCTTCGCCATGCCCGAGATCAATGTGGGCCTGGCCGGCGGCGTCTCGATGCTGCGCACCATGTTCGGTCGCTCCTACACCCGGCGCCTGTTCTTCACCGGTCAGAAGGTAAGCGCCGCCGAGATGTACCGCCGCGGCGTGCTCGACGAGGTGCTGCCGCCCGAGCAGCTGATGCCGGCGGCGATGGAACTGGCGCGCGAGCTCGCGAGCAAGAGCCCGATCGCCATGAGCTACGCCAAGCAGGCCGCCAACATGATGGATCTGATGCCGCAGCGGGACGGCTACCGCTTCGAGCAGAACTTCACCATGGCGCTGTCGAAG
>JACCED010633987.1_pt1 | contig 15374 bp, 7 predicted proteins | sample 7455021 | NCBI WGS metagenome assembly JACCED01 (sample SAMN15323456, study PRJNA562643) | freshwater metagenome | isolation source: river surface water | place: USA:Blue River Watershed | collected 2017-08-19 | reverse complement strand
CTAAATTTTCATCGGTGTATTTTTTATTGGTTAAATCCGCATTCGCAGCAGCATAATAATTGGAGGTTAATTTATTGCCGCGCATGTTGATGTTGCCTAACACGACCACATTTGTTATTGCGCTTACACGGGTCGAATCCACATACATTTTATTTGTAATATCGGTGTGTTCTGACGCAAAATAATTAGAAGTTATTTTAAATGGCAAATTTACATAATCAATATTGCCTTTCATTGCACCACCCACCCAAGGAAGATACGTGTCATATAAAAATTTGCGGTTTGTTAAATCACTGTTGTTGGCAGCAACAAAATTGGAAGAAATATAATAATTCTGCATATCAAGATTTCCTGACATTGTTCCCCCTGAGAGTGTCAATTTTGAATCCAAATAGATTTTATTTGTGAGATCTTCATTTGAAACCGGTTGAAACGTGGATGAAATCTTGGAATTACCCATCGCAATTGATTTGCTCATGGTTCCTCCTGAAAGCGGAAGTTTCGTGTTTGCATACACTAAATTAGTAATATCCTTGGGTTCAGAAGGCGTGCTAGATGAAGTTATTTTATTTGAACCCATTATCAAATTTCCAGTCATTGTTCCACCTGACAGGTTGAGTTTGTTATTCAAAGTCGAATTTAGCAATACAATCGTGTCGATTTTTAAGGTTTCCGGTATTAAATTATAAATGGGATAATTGCCAATTTGAGCGCATTTTAAAAACCCACTTTGAAAAAACAAATCACATTGAAGATTAAATGTTTTTTCCGTTTCAGGCGGTTTAAACGTGAAACCTAATCCATCATCTAACACCAATACATATGATTGGCCATTGTAATTATTGTCTCGAATATAAATCCCTGAATTTCGTGCAGTTCCATCGCCTTCAGCATTTGCATTAAAAAATATATTTCTAGAATTAAATTCAAATTCATTTGTATTGATATAATTCAAAGCTCCTTTCAAATTTAAAGTGCAGTTGTCAGTCCCAATATTAACCACTACATTTGATGACGGATAAAAACCAATATTTCCTTGTTTTACATAATAGCCGTTTAATATATTTAACTTTTTCGCATTTAGAAATTGTAGTGTGTTTCCAAGAGGGATTATATTCGATGATTTTAATTGTTTTCTGATAACTGCATCCTTTTTCATTTCAAATTTTAATACATCAAAAACCGAAAGAACGCTATTTATTTCCAATCGATTAGCGTATATAAATGTATCATTTATTAACTCCATATCCGCCTGTCTTAAGCAATTTAGATTTGCTTGGATTGTTGAATTTATATGTAAATCGATCCCCGAATATTTCAAATTATTGCAGTTAAAAAGTAATTCATTCGAACGTATGTTGCCATTCACTGTTGAAATATCAACTTTATTGCTGTTTTGTGTTATGTTGCCGCTGATATTGGTCTTTGAAGCGACAGAGAGATGTTTTGATTCGATGAAGATGCCGTTTGCGTTAAATATAACCGCATTTGATTGAATATTGCTGGTAATAAGTTTTGAAGACAAGTCCGCTGATTCAATTGAGAATTGATGTTTTGAATTGATATTAAACAGTTTTGTATTTGAAATAAGCGCGTTTGACCGAAGGGAACACAAATTGGAGGCAGTGCAATTCGTTTGATTCGAAATACTAGCAACCTGGATTGACGACGTGTCTAGTGCAAAAGAAGAAACTTTCACCTGGTTTTGATTCAAATCAAATTGCTTTGAATTTATTGCAGTATTGTTTATTGAGGTTAGGTTCCAATCTTGAGATGATATCGACACTTGTTTGCTATAATCACTAAAAAGTTGTGCGTTAGAAACAATATTTGCATTTTCAAATAAAATGCGCACATTATCAGCAGCAAATTGCGAGTTGTTATGAACGAACATATACCTATTTCCGGAAATGTTTGCAACACGGTCAGCATTAATCCCGAGATAACCAGCACACTCAATTGAAACATTATTGGTTTGAGCCATGTGCATGTTTCCATAATTTAAAAGAGTCGCATTCTGAAATTGTAAATCGAAGCGGTTCAAGCCAATATTTGCACTTGTGGATGCATCCATTTTAATGTTTGATGTTCCATATGCGTCATGCATAATGAAAGATGACGTTTGCGCGAATTCAATCGCATTGCTTTTTACCATCAACTCATTGGAACCGACATCGATATTGCTATTTATAATAGCGTGGTTCATATTAATATTGCTTTCAATTGTGGCTTTGGCACTGACCGTATTATTGGATTGAAGCTGCAAGCTATTTGTGTCTAAAAGAAATGGTTTGGTTATGTTGATGAATAAATTAGGGTTTGTCAAATTGAAATGATCCAGTATGAAATTGCAATTTGAAATGTTGAAATTTCCAACGTTTGAAACCATGGTAAGATTACCCGCAACAATATGTAAAATATTAGACACCGTTTCCAAATTGTGTGAGGTCATGGTTAGCGCACTTGATTGGCGGAGTAAAACATGGTTTCCATGATAGGAAATTTCCTGAAGTTCTATGCCCTTTTTATTTGCATTTAATTCAAATGTCTTACCAAAGTCAACGGACAGCGAGTTCGATGAAAGTGTTGAGTTTGCTTGACGGATGGTTATATTTGGAACAAATAGGCTTCCACGGTCAAACGTGGAACGAAAAGAATCATAATTAGAAAGGTAATTTGAATTAATTATGCGTAAAGAATCGGATGTCATCATTTTTAATACATTAAATGTGTTATTACCACTCATAACGACATTGTTTGAATAAATTGATATGGGTGCATATAATTTTAAATTATTCGCTTTAATCGTAATAAAATTAGCATTTAATTTTAAAGCATTGCAATCAACATTATTAAAATGGGTGGTATTTAGATTAACCACTTGAAAAGTTCCCGACAAATTATGTATGTGATTCCATGCCATAATGGTTTTATTATTTATCAAAATGTCATTCCCAGTTGAATGGATATTCTTACATGATATTTCAACGTTATTTGGGTTATGAATAACGGTTGATTTTGAATTATAGGTAATATTTCCCGAACTCAAATTCAAATCGGTGCTTTTAAAAGTAATGGCATTTGCAATTAATGCACAATCTGTTTGAGAAAGACGTAAATTCGATTGTAAATTGAAATTCGGTGTTTGTAATGACACGGCATTTGAGTGCAAACGGAATCCGTGAAGGACTGATGCCATTTGATTGGAATAAATATTGATCGATTTTTCAGAAGACAATGAAAAAACATTGGATTGCCAATTTATTTTTTGGCTTGAAATACTTACATTCCCGTTTATAAATAACTGTTCTGAAATGTTTGCATTAATTTGAATGAAATGCAGTATTTTGCGATACGAATTAATGTTTAAATTTTCAATCACAAGCGTGCTGCTGTTATTGAATGTTCCATGCATTTCCGAGGCAAGAATATTTGATAACAATCGCACCGTAGAAATCCACTCATGTTGATTAACCCAAGTCAAAACTGGCGCATTACAATCGAAAAAATGAAATGAAAAATTAGAAGTATTCCCATCGAAATGCGTTTGCCGGTTGTTTATTACAAATGTGTTCGATTGTAATACGACATTATTACTATCGATATTACTTCTTTCAAACCTAAAATTGCCGATATTCGCTTGTAAAAAAGACATCTTAGCATCATTCTGTATCCTATTTGCTGCAACTTGTTTGTTTTTGAAATAACATCTAATTTCATTTCCATTAAAAATGTGCAAGTGATTTGAACTTACATTGGTATCTTGTGTTAATAATTTGAAATTGTTAAGAGTTGCTTTGTTCGTATTCGACGATAAATAAATAGCATTTGCTGTAATTATATTTTGGTTTTGGTTTATGAAAACAATGTTATTTGCATTTAAATAAAATAAATTGTTGTTCAATACACTTGCGTTTGATTTCAATAACGCGAAATTGGATTTGAAATGCAGATCATTTGCTTGAAAAATACCAGACTCGGCGGTATTACAAAACATATTTGCCCCCGATAGTGTCAATGTTTTTTCAGAATTCGTTTGAATAATGAAGTTATTTCCGTTTGTTTGGACATTTTTAATATTTGCAGAAAATAAGTCGGTAATGAATGAAATCGTTTTTGTTCTAAAGAGTTGATCATTGTTTGCAATAAAATTTAGGCTGGTTGTTGAAATTGTATCACGGGTAATTATTTTATCATTATTTTTTAATTTTATTGAAATGTTATTACCCTTTAAATTAAATCGACTTAATGGCCAAAAAAATAGGGTATTCCCCTGTGTATTTATAGAGTTTGAATTAATTAACAAATTATTTTGGGAATTAATAACAAAACTATTGCTAATTATACGATAATGATTGATATGCAAATTGGATACAATGCTATATGCATCAAAAAAGAACAAATTTGGAAGAATAAATACATTCGAAATTACATTATTTTCAGTGGAATAAGAATTATAAATATCACACGTAATATTTGAGTGATTAGAATTTATTTTTATAATGTTTTTTGCATTTGCGTTAGAGTCTAATATAAAATTTTTAGATGAATAAATTATGAAATTATGATAATCAATATTTAAAATGTTGCCGGTTATCATTAAATCACCATTCATGTTGCATGTAGTATAATTAAATATAAAATTATCGGAAGTTGTTTTAAAAATGGTTGTATTGAAATATTGTTGGGGTGAAATAAATCGTGAATTATATTTAGTTTCTAAATTAAAACTGGAATTATAAGTTTCCATATATTTATTTACATACTTAATAATTATATGTAAATATTTATAATTTCGTATGATTTTGAAAAATTTACGAGAATTCAAGCGTGGCGTTCCAATTGGTTGTTGGTGAAACAATAAAATTATTTTCATCATATAAGACGATGCCCACACGGTCCAGCTGATTTTTAGGTGCTTCAATACTGTTTTTAGCGCCAATCAAAAACATATGATTATTGGAAATCATGGAGCTGTTGAATCGAACACCCATGACATCCAGATACACGTTTTTAGGATAGTTTAAATCAATATTAAAATCCGATGTAAACGTTTGACGAAAGTCGCTGGAATTGATTGAATTAAAACCGCATATGGATGCAAGCACCGGATTGTCTTGCCAAAGTATGTTAAATCCAGCAGATGCATTATTTATTGTAATTTTATTGTTGCTTAAAACAACGGTAAAAGAACTAACAAACATAGCGGAATTTAATGCGTCTGCAAGTGCTGCTGCAAAATTGGTCGAATTATAATGTCCGTTTTTTATTTTACATTTATACGTTTCAGTGTCTAAATTTATTTTAAATTTTAGTTCATTGTTAAAATCAGTAATATTTTCTAATTCGGGCAGTTTTATGTCAATCATATTTATTTTATCGAATCGAATAATGCAATTTGGGTTCAAGGCTATTTTGCCAAATTGTCCTGATAGGTTAACGGCTTTTTCACTTGTAATTGTATTTATAAATTCGTTCATGTTTGAATTATTAAATCCCATTAATTTTGAAACAAAAAATGAATTACCAAATAAAAACCGGAATTTAATGGATTGGCTTTGAGTGTTGGAAATTGTGTATTTATTTTGAACTGAATTATAACTAACAACAAATGCTAAGGCTGGCAGTTGTGCATTCAATACATTTTGTAAGTAAGTTCCGAAGGTGGCCGCATCTACATAGATTATCGGCGGAATGTGCAGTTTATATTTTATTGGTGAATTATATGATGCTTCAAGAGAAAATTTTAAAACATTTCCGGTTGGATAAACCGATATGTATACCAAATTGAATCCATTCATTGTAGAGAATGACATTGCGTTGTTTCCGGTTTGAGTTTTGTTAAAGGTTTGGCTGTTGTTGGTATCAAATCCGTAAACCGTTGAAAATACTTGCATGCCGGGATCACTGGTAATAAATCTAAAACTGCTGGACGATAAATTAACCGATATTTTTTTTGTAGAAGGATTGTAGGTGCACGTCCACATTAATTGCGTTGAATTTATTAAATAATGTTCAAGCAGGTATTTATGATAAAAAGCATAAAAATCAAAATAATTGAATGAAAAAGGGGTTATGCTTTTTAAAAATTTTATAATAAAAATTTCGGATGGCAAAAAAGTTTGAGTCATATCTACTGGAACCGAACTAGTTATGCTAGTTTGAAAAAACGGACTTTCAATAAAGTTAAAACCCATAATTCTGGATAGGTTGGTATCGGGAGCAAACCCAAATTTAAATAGTGTGGACGAAGAAAGGGTTAGTTTTTTAGTTGACGAATTATATAAAAACTGCAGTGGTCCGGGAAAGTTGGGGGAAGTTGTAGACGACAAGTATTTGTTAATAAACGAAGACATGAAATTAAAAAAATAAGTTGGTGGAAAAAAGGTAAATAAATTAAGTTGTATAGGTGTAATCAATTGATCATAGAAAATGTTTTCGGGAAGTGGTTTTCTAAATAGAAAATTCAAAACATTATTTGGAGTCATTGTGATCGAATAATTTATTGGATTAATTCCGGAAATGGATCTTAGAAAAGTCGATTGATTGATTGGATTAAAGCCGCACAAATTAGCAATAGTGTTCATATTGTTTTCTCCCCAAAGAAATTTAAATGCGCAGGATGGGTTGTTGATTGCAATTGTTAATATATTGGATGAACTTATTGATACGGTCCATGTAAAGTCAGGAGTTGACTGATCTAAAATTTGTTTTAAATTCGATATAAACGTATTGGTTTGGAAATATTGTTCATTTAATGATATGGTAATGGAGTTAGAAAAATCATAATTAGCTTCTTTTTGAATCATTTGAAATACATCAGTGGAATCCAGTGTTATGCTGCCATTTGCCGGATTTGGGCTGGTAATGTAATTTGAATAATCATCCATATTGACTGCATTAAACCCTAAAAGTTGTGCAATTTTTTTCATATTATTTTCCCCAAATAAAAATTTAAAATAAATATTTTGCGACGATGATATTGTAGTTATTTGGGTAAATTCATCCAAATAAACCGCATACTGTTGACCAGTTGCGGTTTTTAATTTATCAGAAAGCGAACTTACAAACTGATTTAATTTATATTGAGTGGGTAGTGTGGGCAATGCATACGACGTTCTTATGTAATACGTATTACTTTTTATTTCAAAATTCAATAGTTGCGGGTAATTTATACTGTAATTGAAATCAATTATATTTCCAGCAATTGTAGAATTAGTGAAATTTAGCATGTCGGTGTTTGCAAATCCCATGGATGAAGCAATATTTGCACTTAAAACATTTCCCCACAAAAAACGGAATTGGGAATCTACATCGTTTAATTTAAACTCTAGGTAGCTAGAATTATTGATATTTGATCCAAGATTGGATTGAATAGTCCAGGGTCTGTTTGTAAGTGTGTTTAATGCGTTATTGATGTTCCTTAAATATATGACTGGATTATAGATGGGTGGCCCAAATGGAATTTGATATAAATTATAAATGGTTGTTGAATAAATTGTTTCAAATTTAAGTTTAAATACATCGCCCGGATTATAAAGAATCGTATTGTTGATTGGTGAAGTTCCACTAATGGCACTTAAAAAATTGGTATTTTGTAATGCAAAACCAAATGACTCAGCTATCCTGCTCATGGAAGCCTCTCCAAACAATAGAGATGCTCTATACTTTATGTCTTCTGATTGTTGTATAACAAATACAAGTATATTTTCAGCAAAAAAGTTTATTTTCCATACCACACCTGTTGATTCAAAAAGTTGTTGTTCAATTGTTAAAAGAAATTGATTAGGGTAGATTGTATTCGGTGAAAATTGAATATCCTTAATTATTGGTTGAAATTGTTGTTGCTTAATATTAATTAAAATTCGGTCCTTATTCAAATTAAACGCGTAGATTATATTGGGACTTTGATCCGCCGTTAATGTGGTTAAAAATATTGTTTGTTCTTTTGTGAATCCCATCGCTTGTGATAAATTAGCCATTTCTGGAGTTGTCCAAAAAAATTTAAAAAAATAATTGGGAGTGGTTAATTGAATGGTAATTTTTTTTAAGTTTTCATCATAAATAACTAACCAGTTTAATCCGGTTTGCAACATTAGTTCATTTTGAACACCAAAACATAAATTGTTGATTTCATAGTTAATCGGATACACCGGAATTGACTCATTGAATGAATATTTCAATACATCCAATTTTAACACGTTGGATTGAAAAATGGGAACATTTAAATTGATGTTGTTTGGCGCGGTTATGTTGCTGTAAAACGCATTGGGTAGGGTTGCTGTATTAAATCCCAGCATGGTATAAGGTTGTTTTGTTTCCGTGTCTGTATTTCCGGTCAGTTGAAACAAGCATGTGTTTGATGAAATCGTCAATTTATTATTGTTAACGTCTGCATTAAAAGTTTCGCCCGTGGTATTGGATAAAAAATCACCAAGCACTTCCGTCATAAAATTTAATTGCGAATACAACGAATTTTGACATGAAATGTTTCCAGAATTGGATTTAATATCATTCCGGGTTTCTATTGTGAGATCTTCTCCCGTTCGCAATGTGCTATTAATTATATAATACATATATTTCTATCATAGGATTAATTATTTATATAAAACAAACTTTTTTGGAGCGGGCGGTCCATTTCAATAAATAACGAAATTTCCAGAGCTTTTTTTATGAAAAATGCTATTCTGTTTTAACCAATTCTGAACCAGGTTCTCTAAAATGCCGGTGCTGTCGTTCCCTGTGTAAAAAATTTCGGCCAAATCTTTTTTCAATCGGTGTCGAGCATGATTCCCCCGTCCAGTAATAACCTGCAATGGATACGTGTATCGCGCGCGATTGCGGTTTTGATGTTCCAACCAAAACAATGTTGCCTCTTGGGTTGCACCGTGTAAATCAATTTTAGATCCAAAATTTTCCATGGCAACCCAAAGTTCAACAAATTGAGTTGCGCGACAAATGATATTGTAATCAGCGTCAATTGCGTCAAGGCTCACGCCTTCAAATACCTTGCGATATATTTCGTATACCGTTTCGTTTACTTCTAATTTTGGTTGATGCGGTTTCGGTTGATGTTGGGATGAATGGATTGGGGGTAAATTTGTTAACGGATTTCCACCCTTCTGTCGGGTTATATCTGACCACGGCATTTCTGCTCGCTCCTATATTTTTAGTTTTTTATTTTTATTCCATAACGACGCACGCTTTTTTTTAAAAATGGTGGGAAAATTAAAATAAAATAAAATGATATATGAACAACGGCAATTTGTATGACAACCATCCTGGAATTTTTGAATTAAAAACCACCGATTTTAACGAGGGGTCGGTTATTCCAACATTAACCGACTTTGCAAATAAAGTGGCAATGGTCATTTTTTATGCGCCCTGGTGCGGCCATTGTCGCAACATGGTCGATGACATTAAGGAGTTTGCAACCGCCCTCAAAGACGAGGGCTTTGTAATTGGAACCGTGAATTGCGAAAATAATAAAGACATTGAAGTGGTTTATGATGTTCAAAGTTTTCCAACCATTTTTTTTATTAAAGATAGGGATGCGCAAATATATACTGGCCCCCGCGATTTAGAAAGCTTGGTTAATTTTTTATGCCAAACATTAGGAACTTGTAAAAAAAAATAAATGAAATTATATATATGGATTATTTAAGAGAAACCATTTCTGCTTACGCCTTAGAAGCATACAACAATAAGTGGACCATTGTTTTCATCGTATTTGGTATATTAATTGCATTCAGTGTTGGAAAAACCATGGCTATGAAAAAAGAAGATTTTGAGGAAGAAATACCGCAAAAAAAAAATGATATTTTAGCCGAGGCAATCTGTCCGGATTTAACAAATTACATTTCAAAAGAAGATGTTGAGAAAAATTACATTCCACGGAATGAAGTCGAAAAAAAATACATTTTAAAAAAGGAACCAAAGCCGGTGGCGGCATTAGCTGCAGAAGAAAAACTGTTTTTATCTATGGAAGATGTTAGGCGAAACTACATGCTTAAAACCGATTGTTTAAAAGTAAAAGACGCGTCCTCTTCGGATGACGAGCCCGAAGCCGATACGCCTGAAGAAAAACCGCCAAAAAAAATGAATTTGGAGCGGGATAAAAAAATTCAAACCTATTTTGATAAAAATAAAGACGCAATGGACGTTTCTTACAGCTTTTTGAATGAAGCGTATTGCAATAAAAAAACGTGTCTGCCAAACGGATTACCGGAAGGATTAAAACCGGAATAAAAAATAAAAATGTTTAAAAAGAATATAGTAATGTGGATATACTTTTTAATATTTTTGATAATTTTACTGCTGTATTCGGTAAATAATGCAAACGTGTTTGCTATGGAAGAGCATTTTACCAGTGAACAAATGAGCACCGCGGTCAGCAGCGTGAATCAACTTCAAAACTTGTTGAATAATCAAATCATAATTGGCAACCAGTCGCAAAATGAGGGTTTTGAAGAGCCCCAAAACATAAAATTCAATAATACGGACGCCGTTTTAAAAAAGGATCCGGTTGAAACCAAAATTCGAGAAAAAGCGGAAAAAGATGCCGGGCTTCAGCACCAACGACCCAACGTGCGCAATCCCTTTCAAACGGATGGATACAGCGTGATCAATCCCGCGTTATGGGATATTCCGCAACAGCGTCCGCCCGTTTGCATCCCACAAAAAGGGTATGAAGCAACGGTTCAACCCACGCCCACAACGGGAACACCACTAGAAGCCCTCGAATGGAGGGAAGTGCTTCCGCGCTTCACATACAACCAAGTGTATGATCCAAAATATTATTACCCCGGGTATCAATCTTTGTAGGAGTCAAAATAGTCCATAATTGCAAACCGGGTCCTACTTGTAAACCTTATTTTGTCATTTTTATATGAAATAAGTTTTTCAATTATTTCTTCGAAAAATGCTTTGTCTTTTATTTTCAGTGTTTCTGTGATTCGTTTCAACATATCAATTAAAATTTCCATGTGTTTCTCCACATTTTCTTTTTCATCTGTATTTATTTTATCGTCCAAGAACCGTATTTTATCTCTTATTACTTCGAGGGAAACGGCTGTGCTGCGATTGAATATAATAGACAATAAAATAAAACAATTTTTAAAAATAAGGTTGTTTCGCGTATCAGCGCATATTTGATTATAATTGGATTGATCTATTTTTACCAATTGAATTGTTCCCAATTTTGTTATGAGTTTATTGATGATTCCCGACATTAAATTTTGATTGGAAACCAGGGTGGTTAACAACTCTAAATTGTTTTCTTGTTGCAATCCAATATTCAAAATCAAATCCAGCAAAATGTTCTCAGCCTCTGCCGAATTTTCGATTTCCAATTTAATTTTTTTTTCAATTAAATTAAAATTGGATTTTGATAATTGATTTAAAAAAAGACTGAGATTCTCTTTAATTTTTTCACTTTCTAATTTTTGACTCGAATTTTTCATGTTCATTTGTCTTAAATTTGTTCCCTTTTTCCATCCCTCAATGTTATTTTTTAAAGAAAGGTATTTATTGCGTGTTTCTTCATCCACTTGGTGCGTGTTGTTTTCAAGAAACCAGTTTAACAAGGTAATATTTAAAGGAACGTTTTCTAAATAAACCATCATCTCACCGCGTGCGCAATATATAGTATAAATTATATTTTTCTTTAAAGTTTTATACTGATATCATAAAACTTTATGGAAAAAAAATTATTCATCTACTTTCAAATCTTTGGCCCATTCGTATTTTGTGGCCATTTCTTTGTATGCCTTTTTCTTTCGTTCCTTGGTGTCGGGTGCGATTCGGGTGTCCTCATAATACTTCATTTCAGCGTAATCGGATTTGATGGTAGAAGCTTGAAAATAAGTTTCTTTTTTGTTTTCATCCAACAAAGAAACAATAGAATACCGCGGATTAATTTGAAACGTTCTGAATAATTTTTTATTTTCAGCAACCACCTCTCGACTATTTTGTTCAATGGTTTGGATTTGTAGTTTAAACGGTTCCAAGCATGAGTCCCAATTAAAATTTGGATCTGGCGTTTGTTTGGAAATATCTACGGCTTTGTCAAATATTTCTTTAATGCAATTTTTTAACTTGGTTTTTATTTCAGTTAAATTATCTCCTCCTTGAAGCCGGTAATAAACAACATATTCGTCTTCTTCATTAAGGTTGCTCAAAAAGTTTTTTTTAACCTGACTGTCTCCTCTACAGTTTAATACGCCACCCGCTCCTTCGCTTCCTCCATCGGTAATATCGTCTCTTAAACCAGTAAATACTGGAATATTTTTAATTTGAATTCGTTGGCCCTCATCAAAGTCTTCTTTTCTAGTTGCAAATATTGAGGCTGCTGAATTTTCTTCGGTATGATCATTCGGATATAATAAAGAAACATACGAGATATTGTCCACTTCATTTGTAAATGCAGTTGCAAAGTTCGACTTAAATTCTTGATAGGAACGAATCGATGCTAATTTTAAACATTTTTCAACTGCGTTAGAAATTAACCGATCAATACAAAAATTGTTTATAATAATTTTTCTTAATTCTCTTCTTGCTTCATTCATTTTGGTTGTATGATCCTCAATTTGTTCTTCTGTTTTACCTTCAGTTTGAAATGAATCATCTTTATATTGAATGTTTTTAAATTTGGTTATGCAATAGGTAATTTCCAAGGCAGTCATATAGGAAAGTTTATTTAAATCCTCTGGTATTTTTGTTATTAGCTTTTGACATAATTTCATCATATTTATGCATTTTTGTTCTTCAACAAAAAATATATTTTGCATATTCAATTGATTCATTAAAATTTTTGACATGTAATCTTTTGTTTCTTTCTCATTATTTTCAAACACCAAATTGTCATATTCTTTTTGTTTAAATTCTTCAATACGTTTTTCTTCTTCAAAAAAATCATCATTCATTTGTTTTTGTTTTGCCTCAGTGCTATCCGTAAACCAATACATAAATTTTTTAAATCTTGGCCAGTTTGTCCAATCGATACCCGTGAAATATTGTTTTATTCGGGTCCATCTTGATCCTTGGGGTGTATCGATTTTGGTTAATTTTTGAATATCGCCATAAGTTTTTAATTTCTGACTGTTTGCACTGGAAACATCGGGAATTGAAAGCGACGTCACCTTTTGAAAATACTCTGAATTTTCAGAATTTTTGTTGAGATACCATTTCAAGTCCGTATAAATTTCATCAAATGATTGCATGATTTTAGTCTGTATGTTGCATAAATATGTATATTGCGTTTGAATAAAAATGGGCTTCCCCTTCACTTTTGCAATGATTTCCGTGGGACTCGTTTGTTCATAAGCATCTCCTGATTTATAAATATTGAAAAAAAATTCGTCCATCGGAAATGAACCCGTTAAAAAAGTTTCGTTAACATATTTCGAACAATTTTTGGGTATTGCAACTTTATCACCGTTGATTTCTACCAACTCGTTCGGATTGATCCAATACATATCGAAATAAGCGGATTGATCTAACTGAAACAAGTCGCTGTATTTTATGTCGATAAATTTTACAAATGTTTTACTTTCAAGCGATACATTTCCGTATTCATCGTTGTCAACTTGGGTCGATTTCAAATCTTTAAAAAATGGACTGAATGAATCCAGGCTGCGTTTATCCACATGAAATGTTCGCCCGTTAATTTCAACAACGTATCGTTTTTTTTCATTTTTTATACTTTCATACGACAAAAGTGGAAAATATCGGTCTCGCATAAACGTGCGTATGTCCGAATTTGAAAATAATTTACTCACCATAATTTGCGCTAGTTCGGATACGTCCAATAACAATTTTTTATAAATAAATTCCTTTTTTTTCTTTATATATTCCGCATTATTTTCTTGCAATTGACCTGACAGTAATTGACCCGTAATATCATTTAAATTTAAACCATATGATAACAAACCGATGTAGGCGTCATTAAACAATATTTCATATGATCGTTTGCTGATTATGTTATTTGAAATCACTTCTGGGTTGTTTTTTTCCATACGCTTGTGTAAAGTCTCCAAACAGAACGATTCTTTTTGAGTTTGTTTTGGATTGTCTAATTGCAATTCCTCGTCTTCCTTTTCACGAATCAATTTAACGCAATGTTGATCGATGTCATCAAATAATTGTTCCATGCCATCCTTATCTTTTTTGATTTTTAATAAAAGGTAGCCATCTTGTTCATCCTTAACAAATTTTCTTTCTTTTTCATCATATTTTCCAATCGTTTCATCCAAATTAATTTTAACAAAATCGGCGTATTCTTGAAATATCAATTTTATTACATCCTCTTTTTTTGGCAAATCAATAAAAATACGAGTGGGAAACCGCCTTAAAATAGCACCATCCAATTTCCAGGGATAATTCGTTGCACCGATGACCACTAAATTGGGTTTGGTCGAAACACCGTCCATCATTTGAAGCAACGTGTTAACACTGCTGGTCATACCCTCGCCGGAGCCTTCGGCACTTCTACTGCCGGCCAGCGCTTCGATTTCATCTAAAAATAGAATAGACAAATTTCGTTGAAACTTGCCGTTTTTGGTTTCCTGTTCGCTCTCGCACGCTTTTAGACTGGCACATTCAAAATAAGCTTTTATTTTCTTTTCGGTTTCGCCCACGTATTTTCCTTTTAAATCGGCTGCCAATGGTGCAAAAAAATGAATGTTAAGATTGGGCGCACTTAATTTTAATTCATTGATTGCGGCTTTAACAAGCATGGTTTTTCCGGTTCCGGGAGGCCCGTAAAATAAAATCGCTCTCGTTCTATTACGAAACAAATTGGGATAAATAAAGGTATTTATAAACGATTCGGTAATTTTATCCTTCGCTTCGTCGCAACCCACCACGTCGCTAAAATCAATGCAGTTCTCTTTGCCTTCCAAAAACACTTCTTTAACAAAGTCGCAATCGAGGGCGTCATTGTCTTTACCACCGCTGCTACCGGATGCGCCCGAGCTTTTAAGACTGCGCTGTTTTTGTTGCAAAGGCCGGATTTCTTCCAGGATTTGCCTTAGAATGGTTTCCAGTTGAGCTTTGCATTGGCTGTTTGAACACAATTTCGAATCCAAATAATTATTTTCACCTCTTTCAAGCACAATCATGTCAGTGGATGGCGACGATACTTTTGAAGAATCCTCTGGTTGAGGAGTGTGTTTATTTAAAATAGTAATGGCTTGATATAAATTGTTCGCGGCCAAAGTTAAATTGATGAGACACCCGTCCAACTCCGCGTAATCGCGATACGTGTTTGCTTTGGAATAAAAAACTTTTGCGTCATTTGTCAATGAATTAACTATATTAATGATATCTTGACTCATATATATATTTTGTCTAATATATTTTTTTTATATTTTTTT
>JACCED011530240.1_pt1 | contig 15377 bp, 14 predicted proteins | sample 7455021 | NCBI WGS metagenome assembly JACCED01 (sample SAMN15323456, study PRJNA562643) | freshwater metagenome | isolation source: river surface water | place: USA:Blue River Watershed | collected 2017-08-19 | reverse complement strand
TCGCTGCGGTCGGTTTCCGAGAGCAGCGTGAGTCGGCCCACCCAACATACAGCTATTGGTGCGTGGGGGCATTTGAGACTGGGGAAAGTGCCGCAGGAACCGCACCACTAGCCCGCCAAGCGCCCGCCCGGTAGCATACGGGCAAAGGAGACCGCCATGACACCACAGAGCCTTGAAGCCCTGGCCGCCGAGGTGCCCGATGGGGCCATGCTCGCTTTGCCGCCGGATAATTCCCTGCCCTCGGTCGCGCTGGCCAAGGCGCTGATCCGGCGCGGCGTGCGCAATCTGCGTTTGGTGGGCGTGCCGGTTTCGGGCTTTGCCACGGATATCCTGATTGGTGCGGGTTGTGTGGCCAGTGTGCAGACCAGCGCGGTATCGCTTGGCGAAGCCGGCTTTGCACCGCGTTTTTCGGCAGCACTCCGCGCAGGCGCAATCAAGGTGATTGATGCGACCTGCCCCGCCATTCACACCATGCTGCAAGCGGCTGAAAAGGGCGTACCCTTCATGCCGCTGCGCGGCTTGATTGGCAGCGATATCCTGGCCAATCGGCCGGATTGGAAAGTGGCCCCCAACCCCTTCGCGGCGGAGGGTGAAGACCAGATCGTGCTGCTGCCCGCCCTCAATCCGGATTTCGTCTTTTTCCACGCATTGATGGCCGATGAGGAAGGCAATGTCTGGGTCGGGCGGCGGCGTGAATGCGCGACCATTGCGCATGCCTCAAAGCGCGCTTTGGTGACGGTGGAACGCGTGGTGCCGGGCAATTTCCTGGAAGATGAGCGCCTGGCCTCCGGCGCCATCAACGCGACTTACATTGGCGGCATCGCCATTGCCGAACGCGGCGCGCATCCGGTCGCTTTGCTGGATGAATATGGCTTCGATGGCGCCTATGTCAGCGAATATGCCCGCATGGCGCGGAGCGAAGAAGGCTTCGCCGCCTGGTGTGCCCGCGAAGTTTATGGCCAGAAAGCGCAGGCAGCAGAATGAGCGAGATCAAACTTGAAGAACGCATCGCCGTTGCCCTGGCGAAGCTGATCCTGGACCCGAGCGCGCCGCCCGCGCGCCATATCGCCGTTGGTGCCGCATCACCCATGCCGGCAGCCGCCTGTTGGCTGGTGAAGAAGCAGGGCAATCCCGTGCGGCTTTCGCTGCTGCATAAGCGCAGCGGCAATCCGTTCACGGAAGGCACGCGCGAATTGTTTGACCTGACCGGCCAGGGGCGGATTGATCTGTTCTTCCTGGGCGGCGGGCAGATTGATGGCAGCGCCAACCTCAATCTGGTTGGCACCGGCGAATGGCCCGGCATGGGCGTGCGCTTTCCCGGCAGCTTCGGTTCCGCCTTCATGTATTTCATGACGCCGCGCACCATCCTGTTCCGGGAAGAACACACGCCGCGCGTTTTTGTGGAAAAGGTCGATAACATCTCTGCCCCCGGTGTCTCCCCGCCCGGTGTGTTTCGCCGTGGTACGGCGCAGGCGCTGGTGACGGGGCGTGGCGTGTTCCGCTTCCATCCGGATCGCGCGCGGTTTTCGTTGGAAAGCGTACATCCCGGCGAAACGGTGGAAAGCGTGCGCGAAGCAACGGGCTTCACTTTTGATGTGACGGGCGATGTGCCCTATACGCCAGACCCAACCGCGGAAGAACTCGCGCTGCTGCGCGGGCCAATCTGCGCTGAAATGCTGGAAACCTACCCGGAATTCTGCGCCCGGGTCCTGGGCAGGAAACAAGCGGCATGAATGACGCAAGCATTGCGACGCGCGGCCTGGCGCGCTCCGCCGGCGCCCTGGCGGGGCTGCGCGTGGTGGACCTGACCCGCGTATTGGGTGGGCCTTATTGCACCATGGTGCTGTCTGATCACGGCGCCGAGGTGATCAAGCTTGAACCACCGCAGGGTGATGAGGTGCGTGATTGGGGCCCGCCCTTCGATAGCGCGGGCGATGCTTCCTATTTTGTTGGCGTGAACCGCAACAAGCGCAGCGTCGGGCTTGATTTGTCCAAACCCGCCGGCAAGGAAGTGCTGCTGCGCCTGTTGGAAGGTGCCGATGTGCTGGTGGAAAACTTCAAGCCTGGTTCCATGGAAAAATGGGGGCTTGGGTATGAGGCGGTGCTGTCAAAACGCTTTCCGCGCCTGATCCATTGCCGTGTTTCCGGCTTTGGCGGTGAAGGCCCGCTGGGCGGCTTCCCCGGTTATGATGCGGTGTTGCAGGCCATGGTCGGCCTCATGTCCATCAATGGCACGGAAAATTCTGGGCCGACGCGCCTTGGCACGCCGATTGTGGATATTGCGACGGGGCTTTTTTCCACCATCGCCATTCTGATGGCGCTGCATGAGCGGGAAAAATCAGGCCAGGGGCAATATTGCGACATGACGCTGCATGATTGCGGCATGGCGCTGCTGCATCCCCATGCGGCGAATTACTTCCTGTCCGACAAGCGCCCCAAGGCGACAGGGAACCCGCACCCGAATCTGGTGCCCTATTCCAAATTCAAGACTAAAACCTGCGAGATCTTCATCGCCGCCGGCAATGACCCGGCCTTTCGGAAATTCTGTGAATTCCTCGGGATTCCCGATGTGGCGAAGGATGAACGCTTCGCCACCAATGGCGCGCGCGTGATCAATCGCGATGCGCTGACGGAAATTCTGGAAAAGCGCTTCTCCACCGAAGATGGGCATGACCTGACGCGGCGTATGTTGGCGGTTGGCTTGCCGGCGGGGCCGGTGCTGCATGTGGATGAAGCCATGGCGGCGGACCACACGGCGTTCCGCGAAATGGTTGCCGATATTGGCGATTACCGTGCGCTGAATACGCCGATCAAACTATCCCGCACGCCGGGTGGTGCGCGCACACGCCCGCCGCGCTTCAACCAACATGGGCGGGAAGTGCTACTGGCGCGTGGCTTTAGCGAGGCTGAGATTGCGGCGCTGGAAGCCGATGGCGTGATTGTGGGCGCGCGGCGGAAGGCTTAGCGCGTCAAAACTCAGGCAGCGGCCGCGATTGTCGGCCCCTGCCCTGCCACTGTGGTGCGCACCATATGGCGCCGTTCTGATGTGCTCGCGAAAGGTGTCGCGCGGTGCAGCACGGCGCGGTTGTCCCAGATCAGCAGATCATTTGGCGACCAGCGGTGGCTATAGATGAAGCGCTCTTCCGTCGCATGCGCCATCAGGCTTTCGATCAGGTCTCGGCTTTCGGCTTCCCCCATGCCATCAATGCTGCGCGCATGGGCACCCAGATATAGCGCAGGGCCATAGGGGTTTTCTTCCAGCACCACGGCCTGGCGCACCGGCGGGTGCTGCGCACGTTCCGCATCACTCACCAAGGCCGCATCAACGCGGGCGCGCGACCAGCCGAAATCATGCCAAGCATTAAGGCGCTTCAGGCGTTGCTGTTCTGCGGCATCCAGCGCGGCAAAGGCGCCGCGCATGAAGGCGAATTCCGTATTGCCACCCGCGCTTGGAATCTGCCGCGCTGAGAGCAAGGAAGCCCGCGCCGGGATGGGCTTGAAGGAGGAATCATGATGCCACAGCCGATTGGCCTTGTTGTTCAGCACCTGCTTGTCGCTTGGCGCCACAATCTCTCCAGCGGGGCCGATATTGCTCAACACAATTACCGGACTGCCCGCGCCCAAGGCGCCAGCGCGCGTCATTTCCAAGGCGCCGAAACCCTGGCTGAAGGCGATCTGCGCCGCATCATCCAAATGCTGGCCAGGCAGCAGCAGGACCGAATAGCGATCCAGCGCATCGCGCAACGCGGCCATGACCGGCGCGACGACCGGCTGCGCTGCATCAACGCCTTCAATGCGCGCGGCAAAAAGCGGTTGCAGGGGCGTGATGTTCAGCATGGCTATACCCTCCGGAGCAAAGGCTAGGCCCAAAGACGCCCTTCAGAAAAGCCCCTCAATCCGCCCTTCCCCATCCAGGCCAATCGTCTCCGCCGCCGGGCGGCGCGGCAGGCCGGGCATGGTCATGATATCCCCGCATACCGCCACGATGAAGCCGGCACCAGCGGAAAGCCGCACTTCGCGCACCGGCAGCACATGATCCACCGGGGCGCCAAGCTTCGTTGGGTCCGCGCTAAAGGAATATTGCGTCTTGGCGATGCAGACCGGCAATTGGCCGAAGCCGAGTTCTTCAAACCGCGCAAGGCGCTTCGCGACATCCGCCGGCAGCGCAATATCGCGCGCGCGGTAGATCTCACGCGCGATGGTTCTGATCTTATCGGCCAAGGGCATGGCATCGGGATAAAGCGGCGCGAAGCGCGCGGATTTCGCGGCGATGCGAGCCTGCACGGCGCGCGCCAATTCCGCAGCGCCCTTCGCGCCATCGCCCCAATGGGTGCACAAAATCGCTTCAGTCCCCGCCGCCTGAATGGCCGCTTGCACGGCCGCGATTTCCGCATCCGTGTCCGAAGTGAAGCGGTTCAGCGCCACCACCACCGGCAGGCCGAACTTGCCCATATTCTCGACATGGCGGGCAAGATTGCTGATGCCGCGCGTCACCGCCGCAACATCTTCCCGACCCAGATCCGCCTTGGCGACCCCGCCATGCATCTTGAGCGCGCGCACGGTTGCCACCACCACGCAAACAGAGGGGTTCAATCCCGCCAGGCGGCATTTGATATCCAGGAATTTCTCAGCGCCAAGATCAGCGCCAAAGCCCGCTTCCGTCACGACAACATCCGCAAGCTTCAACCCAAGCCGCGTTGCCATGACGCTATTGCAACCATGGGCGATATTGGCGAAGGGCCCGCCATGCACCAGCGCGGGGGAACCTTCGATCGTCTGCACCAGATTGGGCGCGAAGGCATCGCGCAGCAGCGCTGCCATGGCGCCATCGGCCTTCAGATCGGCCGCCGTGATCTGCCGCCCATCGCGCGTCTGCCCCACCACCATGCGGCCGAGCCGCTGCTGCAAATCCGGCAAATCGCGCGCGAGGCAAAACACCGCCATGACTTCGGAAGCAACGGTGATGTCAAACCCATCTTCGCGCGGGAAACCATTGGCGACACCACCCAATGATGAATTGATGGCGCGCAGCGCGCGGTCATTCATATCAATCGCGCGGCGCCAGGAAATGCGGCGCGCATCCAGGCCAAGTTCATTGCCCCAATAGATGTGATTATCCAGCATAGTCGCCAACAAATTATTGGCGCTGGTAATGGCGTGGAAATCGCCGGTGAAATGCAGGTTGATGTCTTCCATCGGCAGCACCTGCGCATAGCCGCCGCCCGTCGCCCCGCCCTTCACGCCAAAGCAGGGGCCAAGGGATGGTTCGCGCAGGCAGATCATGGTCCGCGTGCCGAGCGCATTCAGCGCATCGCCAAGACCAACGGTGGTGGTGGTTTTACCCTCACCAGCCGGGGTTGGGTTGATGCCGGTGACCAGCACCAAGGCGCCATCCGGGCGGTCTGCCTGGGTGCGGATGAAATCCAGCCCGATCTTGGCCTTGTATTTGCCGTAGGGTTCCAGCGCATCGGCCGGAATGCCGGCCCGCGTGGCGATATCCGCAATCGGCTTCAGCGTCGCGGCGCGCGCGATATCAAGATCAGATGCCATTTCAGCCTCCCGTTGGCTATGCCCCTTGCAACGCCATGGCCTGGGCAGACTGTCAAGGGTAACAAGCCAGCCTAAGCCGAAACGATTGAGACGCGAAGGGCAGGCATGCGCCAAGTCGCCGCGAAAATAATTCCAACAAATATTGCGAGACATCAAAGCGCCAATTCACCCATGCGCTAGGCAGTCCGCGTCGGGAAATTGGAACAAGGTATGGAAGATGACTCGTAAGCTTTCCCTCCTGGTTGCGGCTTCAAGCCTTGCGATCTTGGCGACGCTGCCCGCTTTGGCGCAGGAGGTGCGCGGCAAGCGCGAAGGTGATCTGGTTCTGGGCGCCAGCCTGCTTGGGGCCTTTCCCATGGATGGCGGATCGGTACAGGCGATTGGCGGCACCCCAAGTGCTTCCAATACCGTCACCCCGCAGCTTGATCTTTCCTATTTCTTCACGCCGAATCTTGCGCTGAATGTCATTGCCGCGACCACGCGCCATGATGTGGAAGTCAAGGGCAGTGCGCTGGGCGATGTTGATCTCGGGCGGGTCTGGCTGCTGCCGCCCACCGTGACGCTGCAATACCATTTCATGCCAACCAGCCGTTTCAGCCCCTATCTGGGCGCCGGCGTCAATTACACCGTGGCTTATGGTGAAGGTGGCAGCCGCACATCGCCCGTGGCCGATGTTGATGTGAAAAACGCCTGGGGCTGGGCGCTCAATGCGGGCATTGATGTCGAATTATCGCAGCGCTGGGTGCTCAATCTGGATGTGAAAAAGCTCTATCTGCGCCCGGATGTGGCCGTGACCACATCGGCAGGCGGGCGGATCAATGCCACGACCGAACTGGACCCCTGGCTGATCGGGCTTGGCGTGCGCTACCGCTTCTGATTCAATTTCTGGCGGCGCCCCTTTCGGTGCCGCCAGTTTTCCCTAGAGCGTGTTGCGTTCACATGGTTTCACGCCACCCGCTCTAGTTCCTTGTCTTTCGAGCATCTTCACACGTTCACATGATTCCATCTGAACGTGATCTGCTCTAGGCCGCCGCCGGCAGAGCCTCGGCCAGGGTCTCGCGGAAAATCGCGATCGCGCGCTGCATATCACGCGGCGAAAGCGCGCCGATCGCGCCAATGCGCATCGTGGGTTCTGGCGTTGTCCAGAAATTGCAGATCAGCACGCCGCGTGCCTTCAGCTTTTCCACGAAGCTCGCGAAATCAAAGCGCGGATCGGATGGCTGATGCACGGTGACGATGATCGGCCCCTGTTCGGCCTTGGTCACATAGGGTTTGATCCCCATGGCAAGGAAACCGTCATAGAGTGTATCGGCATTGGCGCGGTAGCGCGCATGGCGTGCTGCCTGCCCGCCTTCGGCATCAAACAGATCAAGCGCCACATCAAAAGCGACCAATACCTGCACCGGCGGCGTGAAACGGAAGGAACCATAGCCCGAACGTTCCGCATGGCCCAATACATCCGCCAGATCCATGCACCAGGATCCCGCCTGCCCGGCCGCTGAGCGGATGGCATCCATGCGCGCCACCGCAAAACCAATCCCCGGCATGCCTTCCAGGCACTTGCCGGAGGTGAACATCAGCGCATCGCATTCGGGATGCTCGGCCAGGTTGAAAGGCAGCGCGCCAAAAGCGGAAACCGCATCAACCAGCATGCGCCGCCCGGCTTGCCGCACCGCGCGGCCAATGCCCGGCACATCATTCACAATGCCGCTGCCGGTTTCGCTATAGACCAGCGCCACATGGCCAATGGCAGAATCAGCCGCCAGCACCGGGGCAATATCCTCGGCCCGCGCGCCGCGCGTATTGGGCAGATCAAGCGTCACCACCTCGCGCCCCGCTTCGCGCGCCAGCCGCGCCATGCGATCGGCATAGGTGCCATTCCTGGGGATCAGAATCTTGCCCCCCGGCGGCACCAGGCTGCGGATGGACGCTTCCATGATGAAATGGCCAGAACCTTGCAGCGGCAGCGTCGCATGCTCCCCGGCGATGCCGCCCGCGATGTCGCGCACCCGTTCCCGAATGCGCGCATAGGTTGGGCGAAAGCCGTGATCCCAGGGGGCGATATCCTGGGCCATGGCGGCTTGGGTTTCGGGACGGGTCTGCACGGGACCGGGGATGAGCAGCATCATAGGCAAAGCCATGCCAGACCCATCAGGCGATGAAAACCCCCGCAATCTCTCGCCGCAGTTTTTCCCGAATGGCCGCGGCGAAGCCCTCATAATCCGGGCAATGCATCACGAAGGCGCCAGGCCCGCCAATCACCTCGGCCGCGTAATGCGCCATCAGATCCGGTTCCTCATTCAGCACCGCCAGCGCATTGATGGTGATGCCCGCCTGCACGCCAATATCGCGCATGGGCCCCGGGGGCCGGCCCTGATTATGCGCGCCATCGCCCGAGACATCCAAAACCATCCGCCGCGCTTCCTTGGGGCCCGTGGCGAAAAGCGCGAGTGCCGCCGCCATCCCCTCCCCCAAGGCGGTCGCCCCCGGGGGCACCAGGCGGGGCAGCGTTTCAATCGCATCGGCCAATTGCGCGACATCTGCGCTGCTTGCCAATCTTGTCCAAGGCACCGCGACTTCCTGCGCGCCCTGGCCAGACCACATCACCATGGAGATGGCACTTGCCCCAAGCGGCCCGGCCAGAAGACCAGCTGCGATATCCGCTTCACGGAATGCATGCGCATAGCCACCGATCATCAGATCGAACTCCGCCCGATCGACGGAGGAAGAGGCATCCACGGCCAAGACCAGGGCAAGATCGACAGGTTCCATGGCGCCAGATTGCCACAGGCGCAGCGCGGCTTCACCCCATCAAACTTGCGTTGGGTCAAGCAAATGCTGCGGGCTTTCGCTTAGAAGGTGCCTCGAAGACAGGAGGAAGCCATGCGGGAACGCAGCATGGGTGAAATGGTCCGCGACCAGCATCCCCTGACCATGGGGCCGGATGCTACGGTTCAGGAAGCCTGCGCCGCCATGCATCGGCGCCGCGTCGGGGCCGTGCTGGTCACCGATCCGGAAGGGCGATTGCTAGGCATCTTCACCGGCCGGGATGCGGTGCATTTTCTCTCTCATGGCCGTGGCAGCACGGAAATTCGCCTGGCAGAAGCCATGACCCGTCACCCAATCTGCCTGCCCCCGGAAGGCAATGCCATGGATGCGCTGCACATGATGCAGGATGGCGGCTTTCGCCATTTGCCCGTGGTGCGTGACGGCAAGGTATTGGGCATTGTCTCCCGTTATGATTTCCGCGCCCGCGAATATGGCCAATTGGACCAGGAGACGGGCTTTTTCGAGTGCCTGAGATAGCGCCCTTGGCCCACCCCTAGCCCTCCGCCCCGGCTCGACCTACTGTTCCGGGGACGGAGGAATGACATGCCCGAAAGCCCAATAGACACGAAACTTGCCGCTGAAGCGGCCCTGCCATTGGCCGGCGTGCGCGTGCTGGATCTGACACTGGCCCGCGCCGGCCCGACCTGCGTGCGCCATCTGGCCGATTGGGGGGCCGAGGTGATCCGCGTGGAACCGCCCGCCAATGCCGATGGCTTCGGTGGTGATCGCGATGGCTATGATTTCCAGAATCTGCACCGCAATAAGCGGTCCATCGCGCTCAATCTCAAATCACCTGAAGGCAAGGCGGCGCTGATGAAGCTCGCCGCCAATGCCGATGTGTTGGTTGAGAATATGCGCGTGAAGGTGAAGCACCGGCTGGGCATTGCCTATGATGATCTGAAGGGCATCAACCCGCGGCTGATCTATGCCTCCATTTCCGGCTTTGGGCAGACCGGGCCTTATGGGGAACGTGCTGGCGTCGATCAGATCGCCCAGGGCATGGGCGGGATGATGACCATCACCGGCGAACCCGGCCGTGGACCGATGCGCGCGGGCATTCCCTTTGTTGACCTCACAGCCGGTAATCTGCTCGCGCTCGCGGTGATGATGGCGCTGTTACAGCGGGAGAAAACCGGCAAGGGCCGCTATGTGCATACCAGCCTGCTGGAAGCCATGGTCTTCATGCTGGATCTGCAAGCGGCGCGCTGGCTGATGGATGGCGAAATCCCGGGCCAGGCGGGCAATGACCACCCCGTGAATATCCCGATGGGCGTTTTCCCGACGGCCGATAAGCCGATCAATATCGCCGCGTCTTCACCCAAGATGTGGGTGCAATTCGCCGAGGCGCTTGGCCGCAAGGATTGGCTGGATGTCGAGGAATGGAAAACGCTCAAGGGCCGCAGCACTGATCGCGCGCGCCTCAACAAGACCATCGGTGAAGTCACCAGCACTAAGCCAAGCGAGTATTGGATTGACCTGCTGGAACGCATTGGCATTCCCTGCGGGCCGATCAACCGCGTGGATCAGGTGTTTGAAGACCCGCAGGTGAAGCATCTGGCCATGGCCGTGCCGATGACCACACCCAAGCGCGGCCTGACCCATGTGGTGGGCACTGCGATCAATATTGAAGGACTTGAAAGCAGCGTGCGGCGCATCCCGCCGCGGCTTGGCGAGCATTCCGCCGAAATCCTGCAACAGGCAGGCTATGGCGCGGCAGAAATTGATCAATTGCGCGCGCTTGGCGTGATCAGCGAAGGGTAAGGCAGATGGAATTCGCGGAAGGCAAGATTCTTGCCGAAATCAAGGACGGCGTTGGGCGCATCACTTTCAACCAGCCGGAAAAGCGCAATGCCATGTCGGTCGCGATGTGGGATGGCATGGGCCAGGCGCTGGATCTGTTTGAAAAAGACGCCGCTGTCCGTTGCGTGGTGCTGACCGGGGCGGGCGACAAGGCCTTTGTTTCCGGCGCCGATATCAGCCAATTCGACAAGCTGCGTTCGGATGCCGATGCGCAAAAGGAATATGGCCGGCAGACGGCTGGCGGGCGGCTGAAACTCGCCACCTATCCAAAGCCCGTGATTGCGGAAATTCGCGGCTTTTGCATGGGCGGCGGGCTTGGCATTGCCATGTCCTGCGATATTCGCATCGCGGCGGAAGGCAGCCAATTCGGCATTCCGGCGGCGAAGCTTGGCATTGCCTATGGCTTTGACATGGTGCGGCATTTGGTCAGCCTGGTCGGTCCGGCTCATGCCCATATGATCCTGATGACAGGCGAACGCTTCGATGCCAAGGAAGCCGAACGTGTTGGCCTGATCAACAAGGTCGTGCCTGCGGATAAACTGGCGGAAGAAATCAACAAATTGACCGCGACACTCGCGGTCAATGCGCCGCTTTCGCTTTATGCCAATAAGCGCACCGTCCAGGCGGTGCTGCAGGACCGCGCCGACCGCGACATGGCCGCGATCAGCGCCGACCTGACCGCCTGTTTCGATAGCGCGGATTACAAGGAAGGCCGCAAAGCCTTCATGGAAAAGCGCAAGCCGGTCTTCCAGGGGCGCTGAGCCCCCCTTCAAGGGCCGCCCAAGCAAAGGGCGGCCCTTTTTGCGACGGCATATTGAGCCTGGGTGTCAGCCTCCCCACTTCGTGTTTATTGATAACCGCCAGCCCCACAGGACGCCCCTATCCCGATGGACGACGCCCTGCCGCCGATTTCTGGCAATCACCAGAACGCCCCGATATCCCGCCTGATTGCCGAGGTTGTTGAACGCTGCCCGGGTGAACGCATCACCTTGGGGGAAATGGCCGAGGCCTTCGGGGATCGTGCCTTCGGTCTTTTGATCCTGTTGCTTTGCCTGCCCGGGCTATTGCCGGGCATGGCCACGATTTTCGGCACGCCCATGCTGATCCTGGGCGTGCAAATGGGCCTTGGTTTCCGCCAACCAAGGCTGCCCGGCTTCATTGCGCGGCAATCGCTGAAGCGCACGGATGTGATGCGGCTTTCCTCCGGCTCCTCCAAATGGCTTGGCCGCATTGAACAATGGGTCCGGCCACGCCCTGGCCCCTTCACCGGGAATCTGGCGGATCGGCTGGTGGGCTGGCTTGCCGCCTATGCCGCGATCATGCTGATCCTGCCCGGCCCAGGGACCAATGGCCCCCCCGCCTTCGGCACCATCATCATGTCGCTTGGTGTGGTGGAAAATGACAGCAAAATCGTTGGCATTGGCATTTTTGCCACTCTGCTGGGCAATCTTTTCGCGACCGCGGTGCTGGTCGCCATTGCCTGGTTCGGCATTGAAGCGCTTGGCTATTTTTTCTGATGTCACTTTTTCTGGACAGTTGCGCTCGTCCTGCCTAGGCTTCGCGCAAGCGACGGTGGCCCGCAAGGGCTGAAACGGGAACGCGCGAGACGGTGAGACCCACCGCCAATCCGCGGCTGCCCCCGCAACTGTAGGCGACGATATCTGGCCCATAAGCCATTGCGTTAGCGTCTGATCCGCGACGGTGAAACACCGAGGCGCCTCATCAGCCGCTCAAAAAGGGTGATGGAAGCCGCAAAGCGGATTTCATCATTCCACGCGAGAAGGCGGGCAGAGCGGGGGCAACCCCTAGTCGCGAGCCAGGAGACCGGCCGTCGCAGAGTTGTCTCGCGCGTATCGGGCGGGGTGCACCGGTGCAACGGACCAAGGCTGTGCGGGCCCGCGCCCGCGCATCTCCGTCTGCGAACAGCGTAGGAAATGCCCCAGGGCCGCAAGGCTTTGGGGTGCGTTTGAACCTATGCTTGGAGGAATGCCGGATGAAACACCGCATTCTCTTTCTCATGGCGCTTGCCCCCCTTGCCCCTGCCTGGGCGCAAACGGCAAGCCTTCCCGAAACCATTGTCACAGCAACAAGAATCCCAACGCCGCAGGAACGCCTGCCGGCCGCGACCACTGTGATTGATCGGCAGATCATCGAAGAACGCGGCTATGTGACGCTGGCTGATGCGCTAGTGAGCGTGCCCGGCTTCAACATCGTGCCGAGTGGCGGCATGGGGCAAGTGACATCGGGCTTCATGCGCGGCACCAATTCCAACCACGTATTGGTTTTGCGTGATGGCGTGCCGATGAACGATGCCAGCCACCCAAGCGGCGCCTTCAATTTCGGCAATACGCTGTTGGGTGACATCGAACGCATTGAAGTGGTGCGCGGCCCGGTTTCGGCGATTTACGGCACTTCGGCGATTGGTGGCGTGATCAATCTGATCACACGCCGCGCGCCCGCTGATCGGCAGGCGCAACCCTATGGGGTGCTTGCCGGCGGTACCAATTACACCGCGCGCGGTGTGGTGGGCATGGCGGGCACCATCGGCAATACGGATTACGGCGTGACGGGGCAGAGCCTTTCGACGCGCGGTTCTAATGCGGTGGCGCCGCGGTTCTACAATAACCAGGGGGAGAGGGATGGGCTGCGTTCCGCTGTGATTACCGCACGCGCTGGTGTGAATATTGGCGAAACCGCGCCGGCCAATATGCTTGGCATGACCCGGCTGGATGGATTGGTGATCACGCGGGAAAATCGCTTCGGCCAGGATAATGTGCCGCGCGATGACCCGAATTATCACGCAGATGATCGCAACTGGATGGGTTTTCTGCGCAGCGCCAGCGAATTATTCGGCGGCGCTTGGACCACGGGCTTCACGCTTTCCGCCAGCCAGGATCGGCGGCGCTATACCAATTGGCCGGATGGCACTGATATTGAGATGACCGACGAATATTATCGTGGTCGTCGGGAACGGCTTGCCTGGGATAATACGCTCCGACTGCCAGGCTTTGGCAGTGTGACTGAAAGCAGTCTGGTTTTTGGTGCCGGTAGCGAACGAGAATCCGCCACCAGCCGCACCCAGAGTGACGGCGCCTATGGCCCCTATTCTGCCAGCGTGGATAAGACGCAACAGAACGGCTTCGCCTATATCGGCACACAGCACCGCTTATGGGACAGGTTGGATATCACCACCGCGCTGCGTCAGGACGCGCCGGATGGCTTTGAGGGCGCGACCACATGGCGGCTGGGCGGCGTTCTGGCGCTCCCGGAAATTGCCTCACGTTTGCGTAGTTCGGTCGGCACTGCCTATCGCGCACCAGCGCTTTATGAACGCTACGGCGCATCACAATCGCTTTATGGCAATTTCCGCGGCAATCCCAATTTGCAGCCCGAAAATGCCACTGCTTGGGAAGCGGGTATTGAAACCGATATCAGCGAAAGGCTGACTGTGTCGGCGCTTTATTTCACCAGCCGTATCCGCAATCTGATCACCGAGAATACGGATTTCTCCAGCTATGAGAATGTCGCCAAGGCGCGCATCAAGGGCGGGGAGTTTGGCATCAACTGGCGGTATTCTGATGATTTTTCGGCACGGGCCGCCTGGACCGTGCAGGAAACGCGTGATGAGGAGAAGAACACGCCATTGGCGCGCCGGCCGCGCAATAGCGCAAGCCTGTCACCGCGCATTGCCCCCAAGGTGGATTGGGTGGATGTGCCCAATGCACGGCTGATCATCGCGCCAGAATTCATTTATGTGGGGCCGCAATGGGATTACATCTACCCCGATGATGCTGGCTGGGGGAGCAAGGGTTATAATGATGCGGGCTTCGTCTTCAACCTGACTGCGTCCCTACCCGTCACGCAGCAAGTGACTGCCTTCATTGAAGCGCGCAACCTTGGCAATCGGCGCTATGAACCCGCCAATGGTTTCGTCATTCCCGGCCGCAGCGCCATTCTTGGGATGCGCGGCGTTTTCTGAAACCGCGTGGGCGGCGCGGGTTCACCCCCGCGTCGCCCCCGGCACCCACAGCACATCGCCGGCGCCATTACCATTGAGCCGCCGCGCGAGCACGAAAAGATGATCCGATAGTCGGTTCAAATAGCGGATCACGGCAGGGTTCACTTCTTCCTCCGCCGCCAGCGCCACCACCAGGCGCTCCGCACGGCGCACCACGGTGCGCGCGACATGCGCCGCCGCCGCCCCCGGCGTGCCGCCCGGCAGCACGAAGGATTTCAGCGCGGGCATTTGCCCATTCATCGCCGCCAATTCCGCTTCCAGCCGCGCCGATTGCGTATCCGCCACACGCAGCCGCGCCCCTGCTTCCCCCGGCACGCAAAGATCAGCGCCGATATCGAAAAGATCATTCTGGATGCGCGCCAGCATGGCATCGGCTTCGGCGTCCTCATGCGCATGCAAGCGCAGCACGCCGAGCGCGGCATTAGCCTCATCCACCGTGCCATAGGCTTCAACGCGCAGCGCATCCTTGCGCACCCGCGCCCCATCACCCAGCGAGGTTTCCCCGCCATCACCACCGCGCGTGGTGATCACATCAAGTTTGACCATTGCCGCAATCCCAAAGAAAGACGTGACATCGCCTCAGCGGCGTGCCGTTTCAAGCCGGAAATGTACCGAAGTGGTGATGTTGCTTGTCACCGGTAACCCACCGCGTCGGGCCGGGCGAAAGCGCCATTCCCGCACAGCTTCGAGCGCCGCAGCATCAAGCGCGGAAAAGCCCGAGGTTTCTATCACGCGCACATTGGCCACACGCCCTTCAGCATCCACCACCAATTCCACGCGCACCACGCCCTGTTCGCCACGTCGGCGGCTGGCGTCCGGGTAATTCGGCCGCCGGTTGCGTGCGGTATCCAGTGGCTCGGGCGCTGAGGTCAGGCCCTCAAGATTAAAACTTTCCATCCCCTGCAAGGCGGCATTCAACCGTACGGGGGAGGCTGCGGCTTGCGGCGTGCTGGGGCGCGGCGGGGCGCGGCGTTCCGGCGCTGGCGGGCGTGGTGGTGGCGGCGTTTCCGCCACCTGCTGAGGCGCTTCTTCAGCCCTGGGCGGCTCTGGCGTGGCGGCTGTTTCCGCTACCGGGGGTTCGGCCACCGGCGCCGGGGGAGGCGGTGGCGGTATGACAGGTGCCGCCAGATCCATGGGCGGGGGCGGAGGCGGCGCCGGTGGCGGGGCGGGTGCCGGTGCC
>JACCED010696820.1_pt1 | contig 15382 bp, 12 predicted proteins | sample 7455021 | NCBI WGS metagenome assembly JACCED01 (sample SAMN15323456, study PRJNA562643) | freshwater metagenome | isolation source: river surface water | place: USA:Blue River Watershed | collected 2017-08-19 | reverse complement strand
TTTGGAAATAATACACGCCGGCGCGGAGGTTGCGCATGGAAAGGGTTGGCGTGTGGAGACCGGAGGCGAATAGCTCGGTGCTGGATTGCACGATGCGACCGGTTTCGTCCGTTAAGGACATGGTAATAGTAGATTCTTCGGAAACGACGAGCGTGTAGGTAATGTCATCGTTGGTTGGGTTGGGGTAAATAGGCAATAAAACGAAGTTTCCACCTTCGGTGTTGAGGCAGGAGATGTTGTTGCTCAATTCCGTTTCGATGAGTTGGTAACCGTTGTAGGAAGTGGCTTCTACACACAAATAACTGATTTCATTGTCTTGTGTGGAAATGAAAGCCGATGGGTTGGCGTTGAATAAATAAATTCTGCTTTCACCCGGTGCTAAGGATTCCGTTTCGGTTTCGAGGATTGGGGATGAATTGTACAATTTCAATAACAAATCTGTTTGGGTGATTTCCACGAAGCCCAAGTTGCGGAGCTCCACTCCTACTTTGTAGAAACCGTTGATGTCTTGTACGAAAAGTTGATTGATTGCTAAATCAATGCGAGGTTCGTTGACCTTCACGTATTGGTATGCGGTATCCTTGCAGCCAATGGCATTTTGAATGGCGAGGTAGGTTAAGATGCTATCTCCGATGAAGGAAGAAGCAAACCCCGTTGCTTCGACTGGCTCTAAAACCGTGGTTTGGATGATGTTTCCGTTTCCGAGGTTCCATTCGTAGGAAGTGCCTCCCATGCTGTTGTTGGAGAAAACAACCGGTACACCTGCTACCACTGTGGTTGGACTTACGGTATAAGCCGCATTGATTTCTGGTTGAACGTTTACTATGATAAGTGTATCGTTTAAACAGCCTTGATCGGAAGTGGAAGTTAAGTTCAAGTATTGAACGCCAGTAGTAACAAACTTATACGCCGAACTTGTTCCCTCTAACGGATATTGCAAGTTGACCAACCAATCTGTTTCTGTGATGTTGCCGATTGGAATGGTACTTTGGTTCTCAAAAGTTGTCCAGGTGTTTTTGCAGGCCGGACCAACTTGCCAACCTAAAATTGGTTTGGGATGAATGGTAATGGTCTGCGAAAGCGTATCTTGACAACCGTTGTTAGCGGTTACTACCAATTGGACATTGTAATCTCCGTAAGATTGATACACTTTTTGAAAACTTGGGTTGGTGGCTTGTGTGCCATCTCCATAGGACCACTGATTGGTAACTAATGAGAATGTATCTGCGATGTTGCTGTTGTTGGCAAAGTTGACTGCGCTTAGCTCACAGGTATTGGTAAATGAAAAATCTGCTACTGGTTGAGGTTGGATGTACACTGCTTGAACGACTGTATCTCGGCAACCGTTGATGTCTTGGGCTTGGAGGGAAACGTTGTAGGTTCCGGTGGTTCCGAAAACGTGAGTTGGGTTTGGAGAGGAACTTGTTGAGTTATCATTAAAATCCCATAACGTAGAATTGAGAATTGAGAATGTAGAATTTTGTGGTGTGAACTCGACGGCCTCGTATGGGCAGAATTTTTGGGTGGAAAAAGAAATTACTGGTTTGGGGTGAACGACCAAGGGGAAGGTGGCAGTGCTGCTGCAGCCTTCTTCGGTTTGTATGAGTAAGGTTACGTTGAACGTTCCCGAAGTATCGATACTAAAGGAACCTATGTTACCAGTGAGTGTATCGCCATTGCTGATAAACCAGTTCTTGGAGCTAATGGTGCCATTGCCATTCGGAACAAAACTATCGTCATAAAATGATCCTTGAATAAATTGACAAAGACTATCTGTAAAAGAGTATTGTAAAGTTGGTGATGTACCAATAATTGTTACTTCGACAGTGTCTCTATTCTGGCAACCGTTCGCATTTGAAACTAAGATATCGTAAATTCCTGATGATTCTATTGCTAGTGTCCCAGTTGTGTCTCCCGTATTCCAAAGCCAATCAGTAATTAAAGAAGTATCTTGAATAAGTTGAATGGTGTTACCTGAGCAGAGGTTTGTATCTAAGCCAAGAGAAATATTTTCAAGTGAATTATCTATACTAATTGTTGCCAAATTACTAGTTCTTGTGCAACCTAAACTGTCTGAAACAGTGTAAGAAATATTCTCATTTTGATTTAAAACTCTTATCGGATTAGTGTTGCCGTCGCTCCATTGTACGAATGAGTAATTACCCGATGGAATCGTTGCAAATATGGTATCCACTTGGTTAAAACAGACAAGTTGGTTTGGTAGCTGAATGGAATCAAAAATTGGACGACTTACAACAATGGTATCGTGTGAAATTCTCCCAAACACATCCGTAGCTGCAACCCAATATGTTCCTGGGTTATTTATGTTTAACGATGAAGTTGATGCACCAACACTCCAATCGTAATTTGTGTAATAACCTCCCTGAGGAGCTAGCGTAATATCACAAAAACCATAAGCATTGTTGATATCCGCTCCAAGATTTACAGGTGGAGCATATTTATCCATTAAATATTGTTCAACTTGTAACATTTCATTCTCGGTAAGTGAATTTCCATAGATAATAATTTCAGCTATATCTCCTTTAAAAAAGTTAGCAGAATTCCCACCTCCTATTTGATAAGTTGCATTTACAAATGAAGATGTGCCACCAGCAGAATTAGATGTAAAATTTGTGTTCTGATTAATTCTAAAAGTAAATGAAGTATTTAAAATTTTATTACCAGTCAAAATACGATATGTATAACCTGTATTTGGAAATATTCCTGAACTTAATAAATTTATATTTGAGTTAAAGATCCCGAATTTATTTAAGCTAGGTCTACGGCAAAAATAAAAGCCTGTTGCTGCTGTATTAATTGAAAACAAAGAAGCAATAGAGGTTGATTGTGACTCTCCATTAGAAACAACAAAAATTGTAAACGAGGAATTATTAATATTTGAAATGGTTGTACCCAATAATAGATCATTTGTTCCATCAAAACGAATACAAGGCTTATTATTTAATTCAGGAGTAGCACTAATGAAAAGTGGTCTATTAAGTGAATTGGTTTGAGTGCACGAATTGTTTAATCCGCTCTGATCTGACCATTGACTAAGCTCACCCGAAACAACAGTAGCCCCATTATCAGCAGATAGCCAAAGCTGGAGATTAGATAAATTACTAGGTGAAAATTGTGCAAAGAGAACATTCGAGACTTGCTCAATTAACAAAAGGAAAATAAATGATATTTTAATAACTATTTTCATTAAAATTCGTCCGACCTAAAATTTATTTTATTTTATCATTCATACGATTGAATTAATAAATTCCTCAATGTTTTTTACTTGATGCCTCACAGAATAAACTTCAAGCTCATCTTCCATAATTTCATTTGATAATGCATCGCCATCTAACCAAAGTTGATAAAAATTATGTAAATAATTTTCAACCTCATAAGGATAATTGCAATAATAAACAAAGGGTTTGTCGTCAAAAAAACCAGTTTTATTTTTAAAATCGGATTTAAAATTTATTGAAATAACTTTTTTACCTGCTCCTGCATATTCATACATTTTTTTTCCAAAATGTCCCTCGCTTTGTTCAAAAGCATTGAATTTTAAAAGAATAGTTGCTCTCTTTTGAATTTCTGTTGAAATTGAATTTTCAACATAATCAATAAAAAAAACATTTTTTGGAAATGTTTTTTGAAATTGCAGAAGTACTTTCTTCTTGTTATTTGGACATGTTATTAAACTACCGACAAAATAGAAGTTTATTATAATCATTTTTTTTTGCAAACGGCACGTAATGTCCTCTAACCATTCGACATGATGCCCCTCATATATTGATCCAATAAAAACCACATTAAATTCATCCTTTTTTAAGGATATCTCAATATCATTAAGATTTGAGATTTTCACATTGTCTTTTGTGTCAATGCCATTATTTACAACTAACGTATTGTTTTCAATAGTAGTTTCGATAGTTAGAACTTCTTTTTTCAATTTATCGCTAACAAAAAAGAGTAAATCAGCAGATTCCAGTACTTTTTTTTCGTATTTGCGATCTAAAGCTAAAATCAATTTCATTAAATAATTTGAACTTATTTTTTTTATCACATTAGTTGACCATCCATCACGATAATCCAAAGCGATTTTTATGTTAAACTGTTTTTTTAAAAGATAACAATATTTGAAAAGCACAAATGGTTCACCAGAAGTTATAATTAGATCTATTGAATTATTTAAAATGTACTTTCTTGCTTCTTTATATAATCCACGTTCGTTTTCATAAAAAGTAATTGGTAAACATCTAAACAGCAACTCAAAGAAAGTGAAAACTCTAGGAAGTCCTAGTTTTTTTATAAAGGAAGAAAACTTTAGTTTAAAATACCAATTGTATTCGTTTGGGACACGAATAATTTTTTTGTTCTCAGAAAAAATTACTTGTTCAATGCCATTTTCATCTTCACAATAATAATTTGAAATATCGTAAATTTTATTTTTATGCCATTTTCTAGTAATTACAACAATTTCAAAATCGTCAGAAAAATTCTCGAACCAACCCCATGTTCTCATGGATGCCGCTCTTATAAAAGGAGGGAAATTATAAGCTAATAATAAAACTTTAATTCTAGATTTCAATTAATTTTCTTTGCCGGATTTCCTACCCAAGTTTGATTTTCTTCAATATTTGAAACAACAACTGCTCCTTGACCAATGGTTGAACCGTTAGAAATTTTAATTGCATTCTTAATATTGCATCCAACACCAAAATATACATCATTGCCAATTTTTGTTGAACCTGCAATTATTACATTGCTGGTTAATATACAATTAGAACCAATTTGGGAATTATGTCCAATATTACAAAATGATCCTATTTTTGTTGATTTTCCAATGAAGGTTTCATTTAATGCAGACCTTCTAATTGTAGAATATGGTCCTAATTCTACAAAATCTTCAATTCTTACACCACCAATTTGAGGAAATTTAAAAAGTGTATTAGTATCAGGATCCTTTTCTAGGCCTAATCCTTCTGTTCCAATTGATGCCCCTACATTTATAATACAATTTGATCCAATTACAGAATTTGAATAAATTGCAACATTATGATGTATTATTGTTCCATTTCCTATTTGAACATTTTTACCAATAAAGACATTTTGTCCAATAATTATATTCTTATTCGCATGATGTAAACTTACTTCATTTGTAAAATCATCAGAAAATTTTTCACAAAAAAACAATGAAATTATCTTTGCGAATAATAATCTTGGGTTAACTGTAATTATATAATTGGCTTTTTCTTTTTTTACTATTTCTATAAAATCATCTTTTTTACAAATCACTGTGCCAACTCTAATTTGACTTAGATGTTCTTTATTTTTACTCCAGTAAATTGAATTTGAATTTTGTCGATTTAATTGACCAATTTCAGAAATAATATTATTCTCATCTCCGATAATTTCAATTTCAAACCTCTCAATTAATTCCTTAATTAAAAATGACATTTTTTAAATCTGTTTTTTAGAGGCAGGAATACCAACATAAGTTGAATCAGACTCACAATTCTTATTTACAAAAGCTAGAGAACCAATTGTCACATTATTTCCAATTGTAATTCCATGTTGTAAAACTGCATTTGTACCGATAAAGCAATTATCTCCGATTTTTGCCCCACCTATTTGCGATTGACTAGTATTCAAATTATTTGTCATTACTCGAGGACACACATATGTGTTATCTCCTATTTCTACTCCTCTAGCTATAATTGTATCATAACGTAAAGTAACATTATTTCCAATTTTGCAGTTTCCAGAGGAAGATACCCGAGAATCAATTACACAATTCTCACCAATAATAGTGTTTTCCCTTAATTCAACAAAATTTTTGATTTTTGTGTTATTGCCAATAGTTACATTTTTTTTTATGACGCAATGGTGTTCTATTACCACATTATCTCCAATTATAACATTGTCCTCAATAATAGTAAAATTTCCTATTTCAACATTTTTTCCAAGTTTTGCATTTTTTGAAATGAAGCTATTCATATTGTTATTTTTATTTTTATTATTAATATTACCTCCAAATAACTATAGTAAAATCGTTTGGTAAATAATTGTGATACAAATCATATTTTTTAGAGAAATTATCCTCAATTATTCTAATTATTTCTTTACAATCATGATATACTGAAACGTTGTCTTGATTTGGTGAATTTTTTGATAAAAAATTAATTACGCAAGCCCTTTTTGTGTTTGAAAATAAAATATCAAAATCACTCTTAAAAGCATTTTGCATTTCAACAATACTACCTAAATTATATATACCGCTTGCAAAAACGTAATCAAATTGTTGTTTTCTATCAAGAGAATTAATATCTCCTAAAATAAAACGAGCATCTTGATATTTTCTTGCAGATATATCGTAAAACTTTTTATTAATTTCCAACCCAGTATAATTGATTTTAAAATTTTTATTTATGAGATATTCATACAAATGTCCTAGGCCAGAACCAAAATCTAAAATATGCACATTTTCTTCATTGTGATTAAGAATATTTGAAAATACTTCAAATCGTTTAATTTGACTATACTCACTTCCCCAAAGTGCTTTTGGTGTAAGTCCGTTCTTTTCAGACATTTTTTTGTGTATTTCTAAATAAAGTTCATGCCTAGTCTTCATATCGTAGTTTTCCTGATTCTTTCACAAAAAATTCAGCTTCATCTTGCGTACTATTCAATAAACAATCTACTATTGAAAGTCCTGGAATAAAATTATTTCTGTACTTCTGATTATATATTGGATGAGTAAAATTTTGATATACCAATCCAAAACCTTTTTCTATTAAAACTTCTTTATTAACATAGTTATTCGAAGCTCCTAATCCGAATAAGAAAGAATTACATCCACTTGATTCTAAAATATTTATTATAAGCTCAGATTCCTTTTTTCCGGATGTTTTTTTTTCTGAACCTAGTTGGATTTTTGTTGTAATATTCAGATAATTCATAATTGCTTTAATCAAATTTAATTGAAAATTAAAGAAATTAGGTTCGTCTTCATTGAACACATTAACCAAGATTGGGAAAAAAGAATTAAATCCTTTTCCTTTTGAATAATTATGTTCCAATGTTTTTAAATGTTTAATTCTCCAATTTGCTTGACTTTCGTTTTCGATTATTAATTCATTTATTAAAGTATGTATTCCATTTGGTTTAATTAAAGGAACAGATAAATATTGAACTATACTTCTTGAAATTATCCGATTTCTATTAATATAACCTTTATTGGTAAATTCCATATTATCCATGCAAAGAAATACATCAGATAGATGTATTTTGTTGAAGTAGCCAATCCAAGGCAGATAATGAGGTTGGTGAGCTGAAACAATCAAATTATTATATTATTGTAGAAATCTATTAACTTTTGTGACTCGTTCGACCAATTCAAAATATTTTTTGCTTTTTTAATATTTTCAATATAAAAATCTTTTTTGTGAATTATTCGTTCAAATGCTTCATAAAAATTTTCTTTGTCTGGGTTAATGCACTCTCCCAACAAAAATTTCTCTACAATTTGAATATACTCTGGCTGTCTGGTTGCTAATATAGGTATTTCAGACATCATATATTCAAATAACTTATTGTCTAAACCATACCAATACGATAGATCCTTTTTATTCCAAGATGAAACAATTCCTACGTCAGCTGAACTCAAGTATTTTGGAATATCAATTGGTGTAACGACATCCCTAAAAAAAATATTTTTAGCATTAATTGATTTTACATATTCTTCAACTTCTTTTTTCGCCCAATTAAATTGAGCAATAATGATGAATACTGTATTCTCCTTATTTGCAAAATGATCGATAACCTGCTCTATATTTATTGTTTTTGGATAAACATTATTTCCAATGTATACCAATAATTTAGTATCATTTCCAATATTGAATTCCTCTCTCAAAATTCTACTATTAAATTTCTCTTCAGGAATTTCTGGAGTATTTCGTATCGAAATAGTAGGCACCGATAAATTATAGTAGGAAATCAAATCTTTTCTAATCGATTCATTCACCGTAATTAGTCCGTTAATTTTTCGAATATTCCTAGACTCTCTATAAATTAAATATCTCCTTACGACAATTGATTTTAATTTTATTAACCCTTTTGCAGATGAATTTAATGGCCAACATCTAAACAATTCATGCGAATCATAAATAATTTTTTTTCCTGTTATTGATTTAATTTTACTTGCCAAATTTAACATTACTTGGTCGTGGGCATGAACTATATCGAAGTCATGTTCGTTTGTTATTTTTTTTGCGTATTTCTGATGTGAATTTGTTTTTACATCAAAAACTTCAGCGCCAAAAACTCTATAAACCTCGACTCCATTTATAATCTCATAATCTGAAAAATTGGATTTTTTTATACATAAAACCTTTAAACTAAAATTTTCTATTTTAACTAAAGCCTCTGACTCACGCATGACCCTACGGTCGTTTGAATATGGATTATCAAGAAGAACTAAAATGTTAACTTTTTTCATTTAACTATGAGTCGGATAACTTCAAATGCTTCAGCATATTCAGAACCGATTTGAACACCGCGACTTTTTGCCAATGAAAATATAAATTCTTCCGACATATAGTCCCTTATGCCTTGTGATTCATAGGCGCTTAGTGCATCCACTTTAGACTGAATATGTCTTTTACAAAGTGGAATAAAAGCCGTTGTATCAAAAGACAAATTATTCCAAATTAGTTCATAACCGAGGATACTCGTGTTTTTAAAAGCACGAAGACCTTCTCGTGCCACTGTACTATGATCTTGATGAATGTCTTTTAAACTTGGCAATAAAACTAAATCTGGATATATTTTCTTTTTTAAATCCACTAAAGTTTCAAGAATTTCTTGGCGGTTATAATTTAATTTTCGAACTTGATAATTATATATAAACAGATTGTTTTCTTCAATACCTAAAATTTTTGTGGCCTTTTGCACCTCTGTTTTGAGAATATCCTTAGGGAATCCTTCTGGAACAGATTCCTCCGCAGTAGAAAACGCAGCATAAAATACTTTTGCTCCATTTTCGATAAAATATCGAATTGCTCCACCTGCTCCCAATTCACCATCGTCTGTATGAGGTGCTAAAACTAAAATTCTTTTAAATCCATTCATGCTATCATTTTAACTAATTGTTCCTTATTGTTTTTATTAATATTTTCATAAAATTCAGTGCCATTTTTAATTAGTGGAGACATTAATCTATTTTTGAGAATTGAATTTATCTCATTACTGAATTTTTCAGTTTTTAGCTCATTAATTGGTAAAAAGTGTTTATACTTTTTCATGCCTTGATATGTTCCAAACTCATCTGAAATTACAATTGTTTTGGTAAACAAATATTCCAAAGTTTTAAATGGGCTTTTGCACTTTAAATATTGTCTCTTTAAAGAGTCTGTTGGACAGTCATATAATGACAACCCGAAGGTAATACTTGAAATCCATGTTGAAAATTGAATTTCTTCAAAAGTAAAATGTTTAAAATTTAATTTGTTCAAATTTGGCCTTTTCGAACATATAAATTCGAATTGAATTTGTGGAAATAACTTCTTAAATTCAATCAAATTGTTTTCATGATATTCTAGGCCTTTTGAATTGCTTTCACTACCCATCCATCCTACAATTATCTTTTTATCATACTCTTTTTTAATTGAATAATTTGATTCATTGATCTTAAGTGGAATGACCAAAACACTATCACATATTGGGGTGTAAAGAGCTTTTAAATTCTCATTTGATACGGTGATGTGATTTGAAATCTTCCCTAATTTAGAATAAAGCTTTTCGTTTCTTAATATGTCCGCATCATAATAATCCATTATTAGATTAATCTTAAGAAATTTTATAACCCATTCAAAGGTATTTGATGGAAAATCATAATGAGCAATAAACCTTCTTTGAATCCAAAAATTATTATAATTTGAATATTTAAAAAGCCTGATTACTCCGACTAAACAAATTTTTAAATTTAAATAGAAGTATTGAAAATGCCCTTGGGATTGATTGTATCGATTAAACTCCAACATAGTCATAGAATAGACTATTTTAAAATCATTCGTTAAATGTTTTACATGTTTTTCAAACCTATCTACATTAAAAACATTTTGAGGAATATAATAAAAACAAACTAATTTTTTTTTCGATCTTAAAATCTTTGTCAATACCAAAAGTGGTAGTGATATAACAAGAACTATTAGGGTTATGTAATAAATTAGTTTATCAATTAATGTTTTTGTCAAAACTTAATTTTTTAAATAAGATTTTTTTCATCTCTCCGTATTCTTTTATCTTGAGTAATTCTAGAATTAATACTAAAAACGCAACTTGGGTTAATACAGTTATGAGTAGTTCTAAATACATTTCATTTGGAATCAATTGTCTTACAATTAAAGAAACTGCAAATAAGACAGGAATAAACACCAAGAATAATAGTGTTTTCTTTAAATAATAGTAAATAGGTATTTTCAAAAAACTTGAAAGGAAATAAAAGTCGATTGTTACAAGTAGAATATTGAAAATCACTCCAAAAATAACAAAGGAAGTCAATCCATAATAATAGCCTACAAAGAAGCTAATAAAAATAGGTGTTTTTCTAAACAAGAATAATTTTAAGTATACTTTACCTTCTCCTTTTGCAAGCAATGATTGAGAGGACATTGTACTAATAAAAACTGGTATTAATCCAAAAACGAGCCAGCTCAAATAGAAGGAACTATCCAGCCACTTTTCACCATACAGAATCGCTACAATATTTTCAGAATTCGCAGAAATGATTGCACAAAAAATGATTAGGTAGAATAAAGCAAAAGAAAAAATCATTTTATGTTGATGTAAAAACTTGTCATCGCTAGATTCATTTTTACTCTCTGAAAGCAATGAAAACGTCACAGTTTGAATACTATTTACATATATACTATTTATCATGTCTGTAAAACTTTTTCCTCGCGTGTATATCCCCAAAAGATTTAATCTGAAAACTCGGCCTATAAAAAAACCATCTAATTGATTGTATATTGTATTTAATAAATTTACCACCAAGACCCTAGACCCTAAATTCCATAATTCCCCAAAAGATTTTATTGAAAAAGAAAACCTTGGCCTCCAATTAGATGAAATTGTCAATAAAAGATTTAAAACGATGCTCTGGGATAAGATTTGAAAAACTATACAATATACACCCATGTTTTTGTATATGCAATACAAGGCTACTAAAACGGATATAGAAAGACTTAGAATATTAATTACGGTTTGTTTTCTAAAGTTTAACTCCCTGATTAATAGAGAATTCTGCACAAGTCCTAAGGCATTGGTTATATAAATAAAACTAACAATGCGAATAATGGGAGTTAATTCATCTTCTCTCAAAAAATTTGACAATGATGGTGCAATAATCCAGACTAAAAAATAAAGCAATAAGGACATCATCAAATTAAACCAAAAAACAGAATTCAAATGCCCTTGATTTATTTCTTTTTTTTGAACTAAGGCAACCGACAACCCCCCGTCTATTAACGTTCTAGAAAATATTGTGAAAATGGCGAATGATGCCGTTATTCCGTATTCTCTTGGTGTTAAATACCGTGCTAAAATTATAGATAATGCAAAAGAAATGGCATAATGAGACAAGTTTGCAATTGTCGTCCACTTAAAACCATTTAAAGCTTTTTTTCTTGACAATAATTTTATTTTAACTCACTCAAAACCATTTCCTCAATTAACATATCAATATTGTACTTTGGTTTCCATCCAAGATTTTTTTGTGCTTTGCTTGAATCCCCAACTAAAAGATCTACTTCCGTTGGCCTGAAATAATTAGAATCAACTTTAATTACAACTGATCCTTTCTTTAATAAATATTTTAAATTTGAACAAGACTTAACTATACCTATTTCGTCCTTCCCTTCGCCCTCAAACTCAATTTCAATTCCGAGAACTTTAAAAGCTTTTTTTGTAAACTCACGAACAGTAGTTGTTGTTCCTGTGGCAATGACATAATCTTCGGGATTTTTTTGCTGTAACATTAACCACATGGCCTCTACATAATCCTTTGCATGGCCCCAATCTCTTTTTGCTTCTAAATTTCCCAAGTAAATAGCATCGATCTTCTTAGCTATTAATTGTGCAATCCCTCTTGTTATTTTTCTAGTCACGAAAGTCTCTCCTCTTAGCGGAGATTCATGATTAAACAAAATACCATTGCATGCAAATATATTATAGGCTTCACGATAATTTACAGTAATCCAATATGCATAAAGTTTTGCAACTCCGTAAGGAGAGCGAGGGTAAAATGGAGTTTTTTCTGTTTGAGGAACTTCTTGAACCAAACCATACAATTCAGAGGTAGATGCTTGATATATTTTAGTTTTCTTAGTTAATTTCAATATTCTAATGGCCTCCAACAATCTCAAGGTTCCGACAGCATCCACATTTGCAACATATTCAGGTGAATCAAAACTAACTTTTACATGAGACATTGCTCCAAGATTGTATATTTCATCAGGCTGAACTTCCTGCATGATTCTAATTAAATTCGTCGAGTCTGTTAAATCCCCATAATGCAATTTGAATTTTTGATCTTTAAGATGCGGATCTTCATAAAGATGATCAATTCGATTGGTATTTATCAAAGAAGACCTTCGTTTTATCCCATGCACAAAATATCCCTTTTCCAATAAAAACTCTGCCAAATAAGCTCCGTCTTGTCCAGTTACCCCTGTAATTAAAGCTGTTTTACTCTTCATTTTTTCATCTTTTTAAAATAGGCATCAGCCTGTAGAAATTCACCTGTCTTATTATTTTGAGAGATATTTTCTATGCCTAATAGAATAAATCCATGATATTCAAAAAAACTATTTAATTCTCCGAAAAGAACACAATTATTGTACGTCTCTATGAAATTCATTTCACAGAAAACATAATCTACTTGCTCTAATGTTTTTGTAGCCCCTTCCAAAACAATTCGTTCTGCACCCTGTACATCTAGCTTTAACATTACATTTTTATTTTGTAGATCGAAGTCTTTAGAGAATTCATCTAACCGATCTGCTTTCACAGAAATCTTGGTGTTTTCTGCAGTGAAGGGATAGGCTTCCTTGTGTACGTTGTTCATTTCAAGTATGGAACTTGATCCCGTATTATTTTCACATTTATAAAAATCTATTTCACCCTTTTCGTTTGAAAGTGCAACATTGAATGCGTTAAAATTCGACATTTTTTCATTTTTTTGAAGTAACCTCTCATAAGAATTTGGCAAAGCTTCAAAACAATATATTGTTGCATTTGGAAAAATATTTTTAATTTTTCTTGAAAATCCACCATCGCTAGATCCGATATCAATAATCACATCCAAACTAAATGATTCTATCCATTTTTTAGTAATCACTTCCTTAAGAATTAACTCTTGATTTATAGGCTCAAAACCTAATTTTCGAAATAAGTAATTTATATATCGCTTCATAAATTATTTTTTAAATACCATTGGTATGTTTTTTCTATTCCTTCTACTAATGAAGTTTTAGAATTCCAACCTAATTGATTTAGTTTACTGCTATCCATTAATTTTTTAGGTGTTCCATCAGGTTTTGTATCATCCCAAATTATATTGCCACGGTGACCAACCAATTTTTGTATTGTTTCAGCTAAATCCTTAATCGATATATCGGCACCATATCCAACATTGTATATATCTTCTGTTAAATTGTTCTCCATAGCAAATAGAACGGCGTCTGCTAAATCCTCCACGAATAAAAATTCACGATATGGACTTCCTGTTCCCCATAAGGTGACATCACTATTTTGAATTTTGGCTTCATGAAATTTCCTTATCATTGCAGGTAAAACATGAGAACTCATTAAATCAAAATTATCATTTTCCCCATATAAATTCGTTGGCATCAGGCTAACGGTGTTCAATCCATGCTGTTTTTTAGCCGCTTTGCAGGCCATGATGCCAGAAATTTTAGCTACTGCATACCATTCGTTGGTAGTCTCGAGCGGTCCGGTCAATAGGTATTCTTCTTTCAATGGTTGTTGCGCCATTTTCGGATAAATACATGAACTTCCTAGGAAAATAAATTTTTGAATCTTATTTTCAACTGCTGCTTGAATCAAGTTGTTTTGAATCAACATATTCTGCATGATGAAATCATAAGGATAGGTATCGTTTGCCAATATCCCACCAACTTTTGCTGCTGCATCAATGATTACTTCAATTTTTTCGTTACTTATAAATTCTCTTGTCTCTGCTTGGTTGGATAAATCCAACTCGCTTCTATCTTTTACCACCAAATTCTGGTATCCCTCTTTTTCAAGGCTACGCACCACGGCACTTCCTACCATTCCTTTTGGACCAGCGATGAAGATTTTAGAGGATTTTAGCATTGAGGGTTTAGGTTAAGGGTTAAGACTAAGGTTTGAGAATAAGGTTTAAGGTTGAGCGTTTAGGGTTTTTGTTGATTTTGTTAATTTCAAGAATGATTTCGTCTAATTACTTAATTACATTGGTAACTTCAGTATCATTAAAATAGTTCACTTTTAGTCCGTAAAGCAACTGACTTTTTGTTTCGAAGGCTGATCCACGTGCGTAAATGTAAAATTTCATTTTGTCTCGACCTCCGTTTCTCCCATAACCTTCTGCGATATTTTAATGATATGCTAACTGAGGCTCTTCTTAGTTGTTAGGTAAGTCAGTAATCTTCTTTTCTTGGCAAATTTTCTGTGATTTGAAAGACTTTGTCCGCAGCATCGATGGCTCTTTTCCAAATTGGCATTTCGGTGAAATCTTTGTATTTCATTTTGAGGGTTGTGGTTGAGGGTTAAGGTTTGAGGTTTGAGAGGGTCGTAAATCTAAGACCTAATTCTTAAGCCTTAAATCCAACTCCTCCGCAATCCTTATCACACATTCATTTACATCGTATTTTGACGAGTTAACTCGAAATGATTCTGTAGTTGGTTCTTCAAACGGATCTGAAATTCCGGTAAAGTTTGAGATTTCTCCAGCACGTGCTTTTTTGTAAAGTCCTTTAGGGTCGCGTTGCTCGCAGGTGGCTAGATCGCATTCCAGATAAACAGCTAAAAATCGTTCGTTTTTTAATATTTCTTTGACGAGTGAGCGCTGTTCTTCGTAAGGTGTAATCAAGGAAACCAAGACAATCATTCCTGCATCCGCCATTAACTTGGCTACCTCAGCAACACGTCTCACGTTTTCCAAACGATCCACAGAAGAAAAACCCAAATCTTTGTTTAATCCTAGTCGCGTATTGTCTCCGTCCAAGCAATAGGTGTGGTTGCCCATTTCAAACAATCGTTTCTCCAAGGCATTGGCAATCGTGGATTTACCGGATCCTGATAATCCGTACAACCAAACCACAGC
>JACCED010685967.1_pt1 | contig 15383 bp, 12 predicted proteins | sample 7455021 | NCBI WGS metagenome assembly JACCED01 (sample SAMN15323456, study PRJNA562643) | freshwater metagenome | isolation source: river surface water | place: USA:Blue River Watershed | collected 2017-08-19 | reverse complement strand
CCATCCCGAACAATAGATTTATGTTCACAACCAGGTAAAAATCCATTATAACCTTGTGAAACGATTCGATTAGATTTTACTAAAATACATCCAACATGTAATCTTTCACAAGAACTTCGCTTCGCAGTAACTTGAACAATCTCTTTAAAATAGTCATTCCAACTAGGTCTTTCATTATTAATATGTTTGCCATGTTCCATTTGTTTAGTTCAATTAATAATAGAAATTATTATAATTAAAAATAAAATATCAATTTTTATTTTATTATAATTGAAATGAATAATCAAATATTCTATTTAAAAGAATTTCATTATATTATAATAATATGTTTTTAGTTGATAAGTATTATAATGATTCAAATTATATAACATGTCATCAAACTATTATTGATAAAATCATTGAAAGTTTTGATGCACATAATCAAATTTATTCAAATGTAAATTCAGTAATAAAGTTACCACAACATGATTTTCATAAAGTTATTAATGACTTAGAATATGGGACTTGGAGATATTCAAACTTCCAACATTTAATTGTTTATGGACCGAGTGGTTGTGGCAAAGAATATTTGGTCAATAAATTATTAGAAAAAATTTATGGAAAATCTGGTACAGAATTAAAAGAAGTTGAATACACAGTCCCGGGATATTCCAACACCAAAACTAAAATTATGATTAAACAATCAAAACATCATATTATTATTGAACCAAATTCAAATGGCTTTGATAAATATCTAATACAAGAAATTATTCAAGATTATGCCAAATCCGAACCATTAAATATTCTTAAACACAGAAAATTATTCAAAGTTGTTGTAATTAATAAAATAGATAATTTGTCATATTATGCACAAGCATCTCTTAGAAGAACTATGGAGAAATATTCAAACACATGCAAATTTATTTTAATATCAGACCAACTTTCTAAAATAATTGAACCTATAAGATCACGTTGTTTAATGATACGTGTACCCTTACCATCAAACCATCAAATATTAGAAACACTAATCTATATTTGTCAAAAAGAAAATATTTCTATACCTTGGATAAAATTAAATGATATATTAAATAATTGTGATAATAAAGTTAATCATGCAATATGGTTATTAGAAATGCATAAATATGGTATCACATATGAAAAGAACTGGGAATATGTGATTGACAATATAATTGAAATGATAATAGATCCATCAATAAAGACTAATAAAAAATTATATAGTACAATGAAAAAGATTAGAGAACAGTTTTATATATTATTTATTACGAATATATCTACTCAAATGATTATTAGAAAAATAATGGTAAAACTAATACAAAAGGTTGATAATATAAAGTTAAAATATCATATTATAGATATTACTTCTATATTTGAACAACGATTAAGTCAAGGAACACGTCATATTATACATATGGAAGCTTATATTGTGAGACTCATTTATTTATTTACGTTAAATAATAAAAATGAGAATGATGATTATATTTACAATTACAATTTAGATGTTCTGGAAATTTGAATTTTATAATATATATAAAAATCTAATATATATATATTATATAATTATGGAAAATATAGAAAAAAATAATAATTACGATTTGGAAGATAAAATTAATTTAATTTATGATTACTTATATAATCTAAACTCTAAAAATTGTTTTTCTTTTAATAAAATTACATTAGGCAAGGTTGGATTAGAAGATATTAAAATTCCATTTGCTAATCCAGACAATAAAGAAGATTTAGAATTTTACGAAAAATCAAAATCAGATATTTTAAATGGGAGATTTAAATTATTATCATTTGATGAAGATACATATCAACTTACTTTAAAAAAATATTCAGATCAATTTCCAGTAAATGTTAAAGTTAGCTTTTATTCAGATGAAAAAGTTACAAATTCATTTAATTCACCTATTAATAATGATTCGTTATTTTCTTATTTATTAAGTCAATTAGTTTTAGCTAAAAAAACAAAACATATATTATTACCGATTATAAATTGTGATATTAAATTTTCAGAAATAGAACATTTTACACACGAAGATGTTTCTAATAAAAAAATTAAATCAGCTATATTAAATGGCGATATTACAGATAATTGTTGTTTGCAATTAAGAGAATATTTTTTTAGAACAACTAATTTAGAAGAATACTTGAATCAAAATAAATGTTCTTATAAAACATTATTATTTCAAATTATTCATACATTAGCAGTTTTACAATCTGAATTTGATGGATTTAGACATAATAATTTACAACTTAAAAATATTTTAGTTTATTTAAAAAAGACATCTGATTCATATACTGAATATGATGGTTTTAGAAATGATAAATTTTATTTACCAAATAGTGGATTCGATATTAAAATAACTAATTTTGAACATGCATCAATACCTAAATATTATGAATTACCCAAATCATCTAAATCAACAAATCCCAATATTAAATTTGCTGATCAACCCAATCCTTATTATGATTTATTTGTATTTTTAAATGATTTATTAGAAGGTACAACTACTATGTCATCTTATTCTGAAAGTAACAGTTGTGATGCTGAAACTAAAAAATTTTTAAATATAGTTATACCACCACATATTAGAGGATTAAATAATAAAAACTTTACAAAAAATATGGTAGTTGTTAGACCTATAGATTTATTATACGATAAATATTTTGAAGATTTTAAAAATAAACCATCTAAAAATTATGTACAAGAATCAATTTCTAATCATCAATACTTGACTGGTAAAAATATAGACACATATATGGATTCTGATAATTATTCCATATTAGGTAATCAAGATAAAATAATATCTAATACTAATATAATGACAATTTCTGAAAAGTTAGGAAAATCAGAAAAACAAGAAAAATTATATCAATCAAGAACAATAAGAAAAGAACAAGTAGAAAAACCTAAAAATAGATTATCTAGAATATCAGGTGGTGCTAGTCAATCATCTAATAATTCAGAACATTCTGAAAAATCTGAAAAATCTGAAAAATCATTTTCAGGTACACGTAAAATAATATCAAACACAAATGATAATGAATTAATTGGTGGTGGTGATAAACCTGAATTAGCACCATATAAAGCAGAGAGAAATACTCCATTTGTTTCAAATGATCAAAGAGAAACTTTTAAGAAACGTAGTTTTGAAAATCCTGTAAGAGAACCACCTGTTTTATTAGAACAAAAAGTTTATGACACATCACAAAAACCTGCACCAAAATCACAATTTCCACCAACTTTTATTCCATTATATGGTCAAGATGGAGAAGTTGCTAATCATTTATTACCTTATTCTCAAGTTCCTAATCAACCACCTGTTCAAAAAGTATATAATGTAAGTTTATCTAACCCATTAGGAAACCACACATCAATAAATAAAATTTATGAAGATGTTTTAATAGGTGAACCATACAATTTTACAGCTTTATCATTATTTGAACGTAAACAACTAATTGACTATTTACGTAATAACATTTTAAATACAGTTGACGGCGAAGAAATGAATGTTACTGGTGGTAAAAATTCATTATTATCATATATTAAAATTTTAGACGTTAATCCATTTACTGTTAAAAAGAATCCTTATATTGATTTAGCTAGAAACTTTTTATTATACAGAGCTGGTTATCCAGTACGTTTTGATGATAAAAATAAATTAATTGGTATTGGTAAACCCTCGATGGGATTAAATATTCGTATGTATATGATGTCATTAGGTGATTTAAGATGCAAAACTATTAATAAATATATTAATGTTGATAAATTTGATTTATGGAGAGAAATTAAATATTATGACTGGGTTAGAGATGAAATTGTAAAAAAGAAAGTGTCACCTAATTTTATTTGCCCTGTTTTATATAAAATTGATTCTGAATCTAAAATAGATTGGCAAAAATTAGAAATGCTCAAATCAAAAGGTTCACCTAATGAAACTATAGTTGAATTAAGGGAAAATCAACAAAAAATTAATTTAAGACATCAATTAGAAAAATCGGCTGGTTTATTTCAATCTCTTATTCCATTACAATTTAGAAATCAATTAAATTTAGATAACCAAAGTAAAAAATCAAGTGACACAATAAAACCAGAAAATAAAGAAGATTTGACTCTTAATTCAGGTAAAGTATTAGTATTATTAACCGAAGCACCTACATCTAATATTATTCAATGGTCGTCAACAATATATGAATCATTTGGTAGTGTTAAAAAGATGGTTTCAACTGGTTATCACACACCTGAAATTTGGAAATCAATATTATTCCAATTAGTATATGCATGTGCTATTTTACAAAAGAAAGGTATTAGTATGGAAAAATTTTCATTAGAAAATAACATATATATCAAAGATATATTTTCAGATCCTAATGCTGTTGGTTCTTGGATATATAAAGTAGATAATGTAGAATACTATATACCTAATTATGGTTATATTTTAGTTGTTGATTCCAAATATGCTGATATTGAAACTGATTCATCATTAATTAAATCTTCAACATCAACACACCAAAAATATAAAATATATGGCTCTATATATTCAGAAAATTCTATATTTGATGGAATTAACTTGAAACCAATTATTCTTACACAATTTAAGAGTTTAATTGACCCAGATAATTTTTCACATAATATGAAAGTTAAAGGTGGTTCTATACCAGATGAATCAATATTAGATTTATTAAGAAAAATGTGGAATAATACTACATTAGATGATATCAAAGATTTTATTCATGAATATTTTGGTGAATTTGTACATAATAGAGTAGGTACATTAGTAACAAAAACAGAAAAAGATAATATTAATATGATGTCTAGACCAAACTTTACCAAAGGTAATTTAATGGTATGGCAAAAGAGATTTCAAGAATACGAATGGGTTGTTTTTGTTGGAGATCATATTGAACCATCTGGTAATGTTAATCCAATGAAAAAAGAAATATTAACTAAAGTAGCCAATGATTATGTCAAATTACCAGTATTTACAAATACATTATATGGTTATCCTGAAAATGAAAAAGTTTTACCAGAATCAAAACAACATATGAAATATGATGAATCTCATATTTACGAAACTTATAATATTGATGCAATTAATTAAACATTATAATTTTTTTTCTAGTATAAATTAATGGCATCAAATAAACCTAGATTTGGTATTCAAGATTTACCTACCGCATATTTTTGTGATAATATAAAGTCGAATTCATTAAGAACCGAATTAATTAAAAATCAAGTAAGAATTAGTGAATGCGAACAAGGAGATTTAGAAAATGTATTTTTTTCAGATGAAAATATTAGTTTAATAAATAAACAATTAATTTTATCTGTTTTTAAAAAAACTAATGGTAGAATTAAAATTAGTGAACAATCTAAAGAAAATTTAATAATAGTTATGAGATATGTTTTTCTTGAACATTCTCGTCATTTACCATATGATATTGCTGGTCAAATTAAAGAATTAAATTGTAGAGTCGTTGGTGAAGTTCTACCAAATATTATTACAAATGCAAACCAACGTATCGACTATCTTGATGAAATTAATAATCCTAGAAAATTATTACCATTACCTGTTAACGTTAATAAATCAAATAGAAACTTACAATCAGTTTCCAATATTATTTTTGGATAAATAAATAAAATTATTGTTTAATTAAAATAAAATAATTTTAATTAGGCTATAATTATAAATTATACCATAAATTTCATTACTGCTTCAATATCACTAACTGTCAAATTATTTTTCTCAGGATTATATTCGGAGTCATTAATAAGTGATTGTGCCATACGAATTGAATTTTTGATTTGGCGACCATTAATTGGATTTTTTGCAAGTAGTGAAACAACACTGTCATGATTACACAAGTCAATTGATGCCGCATGAAGAAGATTCTTCCATACTTTTTTTCTTGATTCGAAATCAAGTTCATTATATCCAATAATGATTGAAATTCTAGATTTGAAAGCAGGGTCCAAGTTTTCATTACGATTTGTGGTTAAAAACATAATTCCTTGATGACGTTCTAGTAAACGGAGAAAAATTGATACCATTGCATTTCTTTCAATATCGTCTTTGTTACGAGCTTCCATAAAAATGTCAGCTTCGTCAATCAAAATTACAGCATCCCATGAGTTAGCAATTTCAAGAATATTATTTAATTTTTTCTCTAGAGATTCAACATTGGTACCTAGTTCACCAACTGTAATTGAATAGAGTGGTTTGTGTAATAGTTCTGCCACAGCTTCACATGTAAGTGTTTTACCAACACCAGGAGGACCGTGGAGAAGAAAAATACATCCACCTGATTTTCCACCAATAATATCCTTAAAACCATATTTAACATTTACGATAAGAGCTTTCATCATCTTTTTAACTTGGTCGTCAAGTACAAGATAATCAAATGCATCATCATCAAATGTAATGGGTTTGAGATGGTCAATGTAAAGTTCACCCCAACGTTTGGCACTAAAACTAAAACCGTATAGATAAGGCCAACACATAAAATTATTTTCTTCATTAATTTCGTGAATTGTAGCAGACCAACTTGTATATTTATTTAAATATGATGGATTCATACGATTGAAGCCTTTGGAATCAATCATAATACGACCATCTGCTTTAAAGTGTGAATAACCATACATTGTTGCAACACACATATTACCATCATATTCCCAGTAGTGAGAATCTGAACAAAACTTACGAAAAGTTTCACCGCGGGTACGAAGAAATGATTCATCAGCCCCACTCATAAGTCGAACTTCTAGATCATCTAGGCTACGAACACCTCTAAATTCATCAATATAAAATGTATTACGAATTTGTTTAAGTTCGGAACCAACAGGCATAATACAAACACCTGTAATTTCAAACATACGACCTGTCATAGTACTAACTACTTCTGTAGAATGAACAACTGAACCAACTAGTTGATTATTATGAACATAACCAACAATTTTTGCACCAATAGTGAAAACAGTATTTAAATTATCAAAATTAATTTTATTTGATTTAGTCATATTTTCCAATTGGTCGAGCTTTGATTTGAAATATTCATTTAGATATACGGTGAGCTCAATCAAACTAAAATCACCAGCATTAACTTTATCTTGGATTAATTTAAGATATGGATAAAGTGATTGTGGGCTAACTTGAACTTCATCATCATAAAGCTCTTCAATTTCTGAAATTAGTTCTTGAAGAACTTTGGCCATTGGTTCATCTTGTGAAAAACAAATAAATGGTTTGAATTCAATACCTGCTTTAGTCTCAACGGCAACTGATTTAACAATAAAATTGCCGTAAATTTGTACATCGAGTGATGATTTATTTGATAAGTTATTTTCAAGATTTGACATTAAAATACATAAAAATATAAACTAATATTTCAATTAATCAATTTTTTATCTAATATTCTATATATAATGACTTTATTAGAAGATTTAAATTCTGGAAAATATAATTTAGTTTTAATTTTAGTTTTAGTTTTGGTTGGAATTATTTTATTATTTAATCAACATTGCACTAAATCAACAGAAAACATGACTATTGAGCCTGCTCCTCCAGGAACATATAAAGAACGAAGATCAATATGGTATTATTATGTGGAGCCAAAAACTGGTAGAGAGATATAAAATAAGCAATAAAACAAATATATAATGCAGATGTTCAAGCTATTAGAATCATGTCTAAACTAAATTATAATTTATAAGTCAGTATTGGATCTATTATTTTAAAAATCGAATCTATATAAAATGACTTTATTAGAAGATTTAAATTCTGGAAAATATAATTTAGTTTTAGTTTTAGTTTTAGTTGGAATTATTTTATTATTTAATCAACATTGCACTAAATCAACAGAAAAAATGGGACCTCTTGTTCCAAATTATAAAGATCCGTCGTATCTAGAGTATATAAAAGATAGAAACGAAAACATGAAGCAGAAATTTTTGATATTAAGTAAAAATAAAGAAATATAAAATAATCAATAAAACAAATATATAATGCAGGTGTCAAAACTATTAGAATCTTATCTAAACCAAATTATTATTTTGAAAAATATATTATCTAATAAAATATATAATGACTTTATTAGAAGATATTAATTCTGGAAAATATAATTTAGTATTAATTTTAATACTATTTGTATTAGTTTTTCACCAATACCGGTCAAAAATAATATTAACAGAACATATGACGGATATCGATTCAGATACTATTCAAAAATTATCAGATATAGCAAACCAATTAAAATCTGGTAATTTAACAATCTCTGGTAATTTGAATGTAGATGGTTTAGTTAAAGTTAAAAAATCATTAATTGTAGGTAGTAAAGATGATACTGATGGCCAAGTTGAATTAATAAATAAAAAAGGTGGTCGTGGTGTATTATTAACTGCTGATTTATATAATAAAGGTGGTTCCCTTTATTTATATTCACCTAATAATCTTGCAAATGAATATAATTATAAAAACCATATTCATTATGATGAAAGTACAATAGAAGTAGCTCCATCCGCAGATGTAGTAAAAGATGCTATAAAACAAGTATATAATGCAGATGTTCAAGCTATTAGAAACTTGTCCGAAGTCGCAACCAAATTACAAGCTGGTGGATTAACTATTCCTGGTAATTTAACTGTTACTGGTTCAGTTACTGTAGGAAGTAAAAATGGTGTTGATGGTAGTATTAGTTTAATCAATAAACAAGGAGGCGCTGGTATGTTATTAGCTTCAAATATATATGATCAAGGTGGTTCTATTTATTTATATGCTCCTGCTAATCCAGAAGGTCAATATAATTATAAAAATCACATTCATTATAATTCTAGCACATTAGTTATACCCGGTATGATTTTAGCTTGGACTGGTGCAACACCACCCGATGGTTGGGCCTTATGTGATGGTACCAACGGAACACCTGATTTACGTGGTAGATTTGTTTTGGGTTCTGGTCAAACAGCTTCTATGGATAACACATATACAGGTTTTGGTGCAAAATCGTATGAAAGATCTTATGGTTTTAGTATTAATGAAACTGGTGGTGAAAATAAACATAATTTAGATATTAATGAAATGCCTGCACACGGTCATCAACACAAAGATTCATATTTTTCAGAAGCTTGGGGTAATGATACAAGTTATGGTACTGGTTTGTCAGGTTCAGGTAGCATAGATTATGATAATAGACTTTATACTATAAATGATAGAGTTACATCTGATACAGGTGGTTCTCAACCACATAATAACATGCCACCTTATTATGTACTCGCTTACATTATGAAATTATAATAGAATATTGTAGCTGAATACATTATTTAATATATAATTTTTAATTAATTATAAATATAATCTAATAAAATATATAATGACTTTATTAGAAGATATAAATTCTGGAAAATATAATTTAGTATTAATTTTAATATTATTTGCATTAGTTTTTCAAATACATTGGTCAAAATCAACAGAACATATGGCTGATGTTTCACTTGATTCAAATATAAAAGAAGCCATAAAACAAGTATATAATGCAGATATTCAAGCTATCAGAAACTTGTCCGAAGTCGCAACTAAATTACAAGCTGATGGATTAACTATCCCAGGTAATTTAACAGTTACTGGTAATATTTTATCTAAAGGTAATATGGCAGCCGAAGGAGGTAATTTTAATTTAGGTAATAAAGACAAAGACCAATGGATATTTCATGCTCCTGCTGATGACAGAGGTCTTTTATCTATTAGTCGTGTTCAAACTGATGGTACTGTTAATTGGTCCAATGGTTTAACTTTATTAACAAGTGCTGATGGTACACAAAATTTAGGTGGTAATTTTAATATAATACCTAGAGGAACTATTGTTTCTTGGACTGGATCAACTGCCCCTGCTGGTTGGGTATTATGTGATGGTGCCAATGGTTCAGGAACCCCTGATTTACGCGGTAGATTTATTTTAGGATTTGGTCAAGGTGCTGGTCTTTCTAATAGACCCATGGGACAAGCCGGTGGTGAAGAAGCTCATACACTAAATGAAAATGAAATTCCTGCCCATACACATACATTTGCATCTGCATGTTCTGGTGGTAATTGTCAACGAAATGGTGGTGGATATGTTACGGGTTATAATTATAATAATAGCAATGCTGTTACATTTGCAGGTGGTTCTCAACCACATAATAACATGCCTCCATATTATGTTCTCGCATACATTATGAAGGTATAATAGAATATTATAGCAAATACATTATGAAGGTATAATAGAATATTATAAAATAACAGTTTGAATATAATCTTCAAATGTTTCCCTACGTCTAATTAATTTATATTCAGACCCATTAACTAAAATTTCAGGTGCGCGTAATTTTCCATTATATTGAAAACCCATTGAATGTGAATGAGCACCCGTATCCCATATAATAAAAATATCATCTGTTTCCGCTTCTGGTAACATACGATTTTTTGCAAACCAATCATTATTTTCACATAATGTTCCAACCACATTTGCTGGTTTTAGTTTAGATTTAGAATCTAAATCCATATCCTTATCTAAAATACTAATATGATGATATGATTCATACATTCCTGGTCTCATTAAATTAGACATTGAAGCATCTAATCCATAAAATGTTTTTCCATATAAATTTTTAATTACATGACATTTTGATAAAAGATAACCATATGGTCCTGTAATATATCGTCCATTTTCCATATATATATCAGGAACAATCAAATTGAACTTACAACAATTTTCTATTATTTTATTTTTAATATTAGAAGCTAATAATTGGATATCAGGTAATTTACCAGTGTGATAACAAATACCAATACCACCACCCAAGTTTAAATATTTAATTTCGATATTTAGTTCTTTCAGCTGATTTAATAATTGGAAGGTTTTATCAATTAATTCAGACCAATAATTAATTTCATTTACATTTGAACCAGTCATCACATGAATTCCAAATTCTTCAACACCCAAGTTTCTAGCTAATAATATTCCTTTGATAATACAATGTTCATCCATACCAAATTTAGCATCTGGACCACCTAATATATTTGATGGTGTTTCTGAATCAGTACGACCAATTCCTGGATTAAATCTAAAAAATAATTTAGTTGGTAACTTTGAATAAATACACCATAATCTATGAACCAAAGTATGATCATCCAAATTAATAATAACATCCATATCTAATGCTAATTTTAAATCATCAACTGATGTATAATTAGATGTGTACATAATTTTATTACCAGGTATTGATAACATTTTTGCTAACTCCAATTCAGCCGCGCTAGAACAATCTAATCCCATACCAATTTCAGGGCCCGTTAATAATTTTAAAACAGATGGATTTGGTAGAGCTTTAACGGCAAAAAATTGTTGAAATCCTGGAAGAACTGTTTTAAATGTTTTCATAAAATTTATTGCATTTGATTTTATGGCTTGTTCATCATATAATTGTAAAGGGGTATCATAAGTTTGTACCAGTTCTTTAATTAAATCAGTCTCAAATGGTAATTTTCTATTTGACATTATTATAAGATTTTTTGAATTATTGAAAGAATAAATCAATTTTTGGAAAAATTGAAATTTTTAGACTTTGACAAGTGTTAAAGATTTGGTAATGTCTACTTGCCAAATTAATACTGATATTAATACTAATACCGATACTTTTACCAAGTATCAAAAGACATACCGTGTTTTTGGAAAAAAGAAGGTTTTCCTGCCAGTGGTCCATATTGTGACTATCCCTCAGACAATTCAAAATGTTGAAATTCTTGTTCGGAATAACGTACAAGGATGTTGGATTATCAACCACTCATGTACCGATGAGGTATTTTACAAGGCTTTCAATTATATCAAGACAAACCATCCATCAATGTGGGTGGGGATTAATTATCTGCATGGTAATCCAGTTACTTTTGCTTTTAAATTTTGCAATAAGTTTTCAATTCGCCCTGATGGTTTTTGGTTTGATAATCTTGGGGTTGTTGACAATGATGTGACAATCGCTCAAGTTATTGCTCATCATATTAAGGCTAATAATTTTGAGCAAGCTCTTATTTTCGGGAGCATTTGTTTCAAGTACCAACAACAACCAAAGGATGTTGCATTGACAACAACCAATGCGATGAATTTTACAGATATTATCACTACATCTGGAAAGGGAACAGGTCACGAACATGTCGCAGCAGATCTTGCAAAGTTTCAACTGATGAAGGAAGTCTGTCGGGGTCAAAATTATTTGGCTGTTGCATCTGGTATCAGTGAAACCAATATTGCAAATATTATTGATACGGTTGACATTTTCATGGTTAACTCTTCAATTACTCACAACGAGATTTTCGTTGAAGAAAAGCTAGCCAAGCTCAAGGCTATTATTGATAGTTATTAATTATTAACTATTAATAATCAAACAATTCATTTATTTTAAATAATTTCCACAATTATATATATCCAAATATATTTTATGGAATTTTTTGAAGATATAAAAAATGGAAAATATAATTTAGTATTAATATTAATATTATTTGTTTTATCATTTCATCAATATTGGTCAAAATCAACAGAACATATGGCTGATGTTTCACTTGATACAAATATAAAAGAAGCAATAAAACAAGTGTATAATGCGGATGTTGAAGCTATTAGAAATTTATCCGAAGTCGCTACTAAATTACAAGCTGGTGGATTAACTATTCCTGGTAATTTAACCGTTACAGGTGATATTAATAGTCAAGGTAATTTAACTACAAATGGTAATATTTTATCTAAAGGTAATATGGCAGTAGAAGGAGGTAATATTAATTTAGGTAATAAAGAAAAAGACCAATGGGTATTTCATGCTCCTGCTGATGACAGAGGTCTTTTATCTATTAGTCGTGTTCAAACTGATGGTACTGTTAATTGGTCCAATGGTTTAACTTTATTAACAAGTGCTGATGGTAAACAAAATTTAGGTGGTAATTTTAATTTAATACCAAGAGGAACTATTGTTTCATGGACTGGTACAACTGCCCCTGCAGGATGGATTTTATGTGATGGTGCAAATGGTTCAGGAACCCCTGATTTACGTGGTAGATTTATTTTAGGATTTGGTCAAGGTACAGGTCTTTCTAATAGACCCATGGGACAAGCCGGTGGTGAAGAAGCCCACACACTAAACATTAATGAAATACCAGCACACAGACATAATTTTGGTAGAGATTATTGGACACGTGATTTACCTGCAAATGCAGGTGTTGATTTAGGTAATATCAGAAATCAATATGCTAATGATTCTTCTGGAGAAACAACATTTGCAGGTGGTTCACAACCACATAATAACATGCCTCCATTTTATGTACTCGCATACATTATGAAGTTATAATAGAATATTATAACCAGCCAAATACATTATTTAAGATATAATAGAATATTATAATCATTTAAATACATTATTTAAAGTATAATTAGAAATATTATTTCTATCTTCTAATATAAAATGACTTTATTAGAAGATATAAATTCTGGAAAATATAATCTAGTATTAATTTGTATGAATGTTATTATTGTTTTCATGGTATTTCAATTATACTGGTCAAAATCAACAGAACATATGGCTGATGTTTCACTTGATTCAAATATAAAAGAAGCCGTAAAACAAGTATATAATGCAGATGTTCAAGCTATTAGAAATTTATCTGAAGTCGCAACTAAATTACAAGCTGGCGGGCTAACTATTCCTGGTAATTTAACTGTCACTGGTGGTATTCTATCCAAAGGTGATATGACTGTAGAAGGAGGTAATATTAATTTAGGTAATAAAGAAAAAGACCAATGGGTATTTCATGCTCCTGCTGATGACAGAGGTCTTTTATCTATTAGTAGAGTTCAAACTGATGGTACTGTTAATTGGTCCAATGGTTTAACTTTATTAACAAGTGCTGATGGTAAACAAAATTTAGGTGGTAACTTTAATATAGTTCCAAAAGGAACTATTGTTTCTTGGACTGGATCAATTGCACCTGCAGGATGGGCTTTATGTGATGGAGCTAATGGTTCAGGAACCCCTGATTTACGCGGTAGATTTATTTTGGGATTTGGTCAAGGCACCAATCTTTCTAATAGACCTATGGGGCAAACTGGTGGTGAAGAAGTACATACACTAAACATTAATGAAATGCCCGCACATTCTCATACACATTCAGCATTCCATGCTAATTTTAAACATAGTGGTGGTGCAACAGAAGGCTCTACAAAACCAGATTGTTGTGGTAGTTTTAAGGTTCAAGGTGACAATACAGGTGGCAATCAACCACATAATAATATGCCACCATTTTATGTACTCGCATACATTATGAAGTTATAATAGAATATTATAACAAATACATTATGAAATTATAAGAAATACATTATTTAAGCTATAATAGAATATTATAAAATAATAAAATTAAATTAACTTTTAATAAGGTTAATTTAGTTATAAAATACTGATTAAATAATTTAATAGAGAACTTCGGCTTCAGAATCTTTCTTGACATTTTCGTACATGAAGATGATACCGCGTTGGCGAGCCATTTCAGTGAATGATGTGCCAGGAACACCAAGACCGGGGGTACCGTAGAGTTGTGAAACTGGGGTACGGTTTTCTAATCTACCATTGACATCGACGGCATCAGCAACACTGATGGGGTCGTATTGGAAGTATTCAGCTTGTGTAACACCTTTGGCGAGATCAGCGTGGATCATGAAGATGGCAGATGAACCAACAACAATGTTCTTTTCAACTGAGTTACGGTTAACTTCAGCTAAAACAACGGAGCGGAGGTTGTATGTGTCACCGCGGATCTTGATTTGGTCTTCAAAGTCAACTTCGCGATCGTTGAGGCGTTCAAAACCAGAAACTGAAATAGGCATTCTGGCAATGTTGAAGGGTTGCATGTCGTTAAAGCGGATAACATTGGCACGACGATCAACAAAGAAGAATAAGACACCACGTGAGTAGATTAAGCTGGTGTGGCGAGGAACCATGACACCATTTTCGAGGAAGTATTGGTGTTGTTCAAGAGCATCAGATAAGCTGATTGGTGAGTTATCAGCAAGTGTGGGTGGGAGTCTTAAATTGATCATAGGAACACCTGTAACAACGGGGCGAACGTTTTGTTGGTAGGGGTTGATGTTAACAATGTTGTAGACAGGGGTTGTTGAAACAATTGTTGGGCGGAAAGAGAAGGCAGATAAGAGTCTCTTTAAGATGGTGCCATCATAACGACCGTAGATTAAATCAGGGTTGTCTTGTTTGTTGAGTCTGCACATATCAACTGAACCAACAAAGTCACGGAATTGGGCACTGTAGTATTGACCATTACGTAAGTTAAGAACACAGTTCCATAATTGGTTTT
>JACCED010805389.1_pt1 | contig 15385 bp, 12 predicted proteins | sample 7455021 | NCBI WGS metagenome assembly JACCED01 (sample SAMN15323456, study PRJNA562643) | freshwater metagenome | isolation source: river surface water | place: USA:Blue River Watershed | collected 2017-08-19 | reverse complement strand
GGCGGTGTAGGAAGCTGCGGTGGCGCCTTGGATGTTTGAACCGTCCTTCCTCCATTGGTAGGAGAGATTCGTACCGCTTGCGGTGACGGAGATTGCTAGTGAACCGCCGGACAGAACTCCGCCAGTGGGTTGGACTGTGATGATGGGGAGTGTGACCGGAGCGTTCAGCACGACGGCGGCGGAGGTGACCGATCCGGCATCGTTGGTGACGACGACGGTATAGGAGCCTTCGGAGGTGGCGGTGTAGGAAGCTGCGGTGGCGCCTTGGATGTTTGAACCATTTCTCTGCCATTGATAGGAGAGACCTGTTCCTGTTGCGGTGACGGATAGGGATGCGGATCCGTTGGTGAGAAGTGCATCGGCTGATCCTGTGGGCTGTGCTGTGATCACTGGGGCGGTATCGTCGTTGGTGATGGTTGCAGTTCCCGTGACGGAGCCGATTGTGGTTTGGCCGGTGACGTTCACTAAGTTTGAGAGTGAGACGATGACGGTTTCATCACTTTCGACCGTGTTATCGCCGTGGATGGTGAGGGAAATGTTCTGAGTATCGACTCCGCCTGACGTAAAGGTAAGCGTTCCGCTTGCGAGTGTGTAATCGCTTCCCAAAACGGCTGTGCCGCCAGTCACGGAGTAACTTACGGTGAATGCTGTCGAACTGCTGCTTCGGGTCACTGCGAGGTCGAGGGACTTTGTTCCGGTGTTACCCTCAGCGAGTGATGCGTTCCCGATTGACACCTGTGGTGCCCCGAGTTCGAAAACCGATAGGGTGTTCGAGACCTCGTTCGTTACCAGAAGAAGGGGTTTACCTTCGGGAGCATCGGATGCGCTGACGACCATCAGTCCTTCAGGACTGACGTCTCCGGTTCGTTTGATTCCGTTCACGAACGTTGGCTGAAGAGGATTCGAGAGGTCGAACACGAGAACGATGCTCGAGCGTTCGAGGCCTACGAACGCGTGAGGGATGCCCCCGATGGTGGCCACTGTCACACCTTCCGGCTCGGGACCTTTGTTGTCGCTTCGGCCGTCATCGAAAGAGGAAGCGTATTTCGTCGCCACGATGCGTTCGATCATATCGCCGCTGTCGAAGACCAGGTTCCCTTGAGCGTCCAGGATGCTGAAGGACCTTCCACCGTAGCTGAGGATTTCATCGATATCTCCGTCACCGTCTGTATCCCCGCGCAGGCCGTTTGCGTTGCTGACCACAAGCCGACCGAGTGCAGCGAGTTGTTTGAGGGCTGACGCATTTGGGAACACGGTCGGGTCGAGGATGTAAGAGGCGTTACCCACGGTCGTTGTCTCGTCCGGCGTGAGGAAGTCGTTCCGATCGTCGCCCTCATTTGCGATGATGTAGAAGGTTTGGCCATCAGCGGTGAAGGATGCGATAGCGTCCGGCATGTACAGGCCTTTGACGGGGTTGCCTAGTGTCAAGTTGGTGAGGGTTGCTCCGTTGGGTCCATCCTTGTCGCTGAAGTCGTGGAAGCCACCCGAGAAGTCCTTTTGTCCGAGGGCGACGATGTCAGTGAAGGCTCCGTTGGCGATGTCGAGGATACCGATTGCGTTTGCCTCTTGGAGTGTCACGAACGCCTTGGTGCTGTCGGGAGAAACACCGATGTACTCGGGCTCGAAGTCCCTCGATGGCAGACCATTCTCGAAGATGCGAACACCTTTGGCGCGGAGTTGGGCGATGCTGCTTGAACTGTCCCACGCTGCGAATCCTGCTGTTTTGATGGAGGGTGCTGAGAAACCGGAGCTCACATCAATCACTGAGACCGACCCTTCGGCGGCATCAGGGATGGTGGCGGCAGTACCGTCCAGTTCGCCCTCGTTGGCGACGAGTACTTTGTTACCGTCAGGCGTGAAGGTGACGTGATCGGGATTCGCTCCGACCTGGACTGCGCCGAGCAGGGCGTGGTTGTCGGCGCGGACGAACACGATGTGGCCGGGGCTGGTTTTCGGGGAGTTGATGACGGAGATGGCGAGGATGCTTGGGTTCCCGTTGGATCCTCTGCGGATGTTGATCGAGGATACGTCGTTGCTGGTGATACCAGTGACACCCAGGCTCGCGGGAGCGATGGTTGACAGGAAGGCGGGGTTGGCAGGATTGGAGAGATCGACGACTTGGACGCCGGTGCTGGACGAGGTGAATGCACGCTTGGAGAGCGGATCGAAGGCGGGGATTTCCGCGCCGGCGAGGGCTACGCTTCCCTTCAAGTTCCCTGAGAAGACACCGTTCGGCTCGATCGGCGATCCGTTGCCGGTGATGGTCACTCGCGCTGGGTTTGATGTCACTGAAACACCTCCAGGGGATGTGATTGAGACGGTGTAGGCTCCCGGAGTATTCACGGTGAGGGATGGGGAGGTGGCATTCGCGACGGCTATACCGTTCTTGAACCATTGGAATTGAGCGGATTCTGCATTAGCGGCGGTGACGCTGATGGTTTTGGATTCTCCGAAGGTGATGGCGGAGGCTGCAATCGGTTGTGTGGTGATTGATGGCGGTACTTCTTGGGCGTCTTTGGGGATGAACGTGATGACGCCGGAGGGACTGATCCTGAAACGGCCGAGGACGGTGCCGGCGGTGCCGATGTCGTTGCCTGAGGCGGGCTCGAGTTGGACGAGGTCTAGGATCGAGTTTGATGCACCGGACTGGAAGTTGGCTTCGATGGAGGGGTTGAAATAGGCGAAGCTGATGCCGGGAGCGGGCCCGGAGTTCACTAGGGTTCCCCCTTTCTGGAATGAGCCGTAGCTGTTGGAGTCGGTCTGGTTCTGGATGACGCCGAGGGGGTTGTTTGGCGAAAGGTTCGAGCTTGTGAAGGCGTTGCTGAGCGAGTTCATTCGTGAGGTCACGATCCCTTGGGCTGTTGAACTTGCGCGTACCCAAACGCGCTCGGTCTCGAAAGTTCCGGGTGTCATCTCTGCGATAGAGGCGAAGAGGGTCTTCGCAGGGAGTCCTCCGACGGATTCGAAGGATCCGGTGGTGCCGGATACGCTCCAGAACAGGTCGGTGCGGGTGTTCCAGTCAGAACCGAAGAGGCTGGCTAGATCCGTGGCGATGGAACCATCGGTCCCGAAGGACGCGATGGAGGCTCCGTTGGTGAAGTTGGATGCGGAGCCGAGTTTGACGAGGTAGTTCTTGGTCGCTCCGGTTCCGTCGGAAGCGCGGAAGCCTAGGTAGAGCTGGCCGGAGGTTGAGAGACTGACGATGGCGGGTTGGGACGTGACGCTTCCGGCAGGGTTCGAGAGTGTCACGGTGTAGGATCCGGTAGCAGTCGCTAGGTAGGAGGGGGAGGTGGCTCCGGAGATGGGTGAACCGTCCTTGTTCCATTGGAAGGTGATGCCTTCTGAGGTTGAGGCGGAAACCGTCAGGCGTGCGGATCCTCCGAGGTTGAGGCCGGTGGATAATGGTTGGGAGGCGATGACGGGGGGATTTTCGCCGTATCCTTTCGGCGTGAATGTGACGGTTCCGGATGAGTTGATTTGGAATCGGCCGAGGAGGCTGCCTTGGGAGCCGACGAGCTCGCTGGTAGCGGGTTCGAGTTTGACGAGATCGAGGATGGAGTTTGCCGCCCCTGACTGGAAGTTGGCTTCGATGGTGGGGTTGAAGTACCCGAAACTGATGCCTGGGGCCGGGCCCGAGTTCGGGAGGGTGCCGCCTTTTTGGAACGAGCCGTAGCTGTTCGCGTCGGTCTGATTCTGGATAATGGCGACACTGTTGGTTGGGCTGACAGTGTAGGACTTGAACGCATTGGCGAAGCTGTTCATGCGGGACGTGACAACGCCTTGTGCGGTGCTGCTGCCACGCGTCCAGAGGTTGGTCTCATAGACCCCGGGAGTGGATTCTGGGAGGGTGGCGAAGAGCGTTTTTGCTGGGATAGAACCGACTGCGGAGAAGGAGCCGACTGTCCCGGAGACGCTCCAGTGGAGGTCGCTTCGGGTGCTCCAATCGGCGCCGAATAGGCTGATTAGATCGGTCGCGATTGCACCGTCTGCACCGAAGAGTTTTGGAGTGGAAAGGCTGGAGAGAGTGTCAACGGATCCGAGGTTAACAACGTAGTTTTTCGTGGCTCCGGTTCCGTCGGATGCGCGAAAACCCAGCAGGAGATCGCCCGGGTTGTAGCTTGCGGCGGGCTGAGCTTGGCTTGCCCCCAAGGAGGCTGAGAGGCCGAGTAGCGCGACGAGGGCCGCTTTGAGAGGTCGGTTCATAGAAGAGATGTTTGATGGATGTTAAGTTCGGACGGTTCGGGAAGAGTCCGCCCCAGAGGTGTTTCTGGGGCGCTGTGGGAGGGCCGAGAGGATGGCCTTAGTACTTTGGAGCGATGAGGCCACCATCCGCTTGGCGTTCGACTTTCATGTCGGACAGGAGAATGGGGGAATCGACGTTTTTGATTTGGGTCGCGATGGCGTCTGCGACGGTTTTCTTCGTCCCTGTGAGGGTGGACTGATACATGAGGTGCTGGTAGCCCCAGAAGGTGTATTTACCTTGCTTGACGTTTTCCAAAGAGTACTGAATCCCGTTCCAGGTCAGTTCAATGGCACCGCCGGTGATTGCGGAGTCTGCGTCGCTGACGCCCATGTAGGTGACATAATAGCCGCCGATGCCAGAGGTGGTTGCCTGCATGGCGGTGACGAGGCTGCCGCCGCTTGTGTAGCCGCCGTTTCCTTGGTCGAAGGCGATTCCGTTCACGGTTTCGGCGGGCCAAACCGATTGCGAGGTGACGGCGCCGGAGGCGACGGTCGGTTTGTATTGGACGACGGTGGAGGCGACGCCGACGCCGGATTCAGCGAACGTGGTGAGCCGGGTTCCTGAGAGGGGGTCGCGACCGGTCGCAAAGACCGTTGATGTTTGGTCTGCGGAGTTTCCGGTGAACAGAGCTAAGGCGAGGGAGCCGTTACCGAAGAGCGCCTGAGCGAGTTGTTGGGTCATATTGGTGAGACCTGCGGGTGAGCCTTTGCTCGCGACCCATTTGAAGGCGATGACCCCGACCGTCTGGCTGTTCAGCGTGGGGGTGGTGAATGGTGTGGCCGATTGGAAAGTGTCGGACATGGCCACATCGGGAATGAGGGATTCGGTACCGGTAGAGGCGCCGGTGGTGGTGGTACCGTTAACAATCACCGAGTTCGGGAGGAAGTTCACGGCGGTCGCTTGGGATACTGTTTGAACTCCTGCGACGGAGCCTGACCAACCTGTCTTGATGATGACTTCGGTGCCCGAAATGGAGCCCTTGAAGATGGCTTGTGATGCTGAGGAGAGACTCGATCCGGTGTGAGTGACTGAAGGCGTTCCAGAGGCCGTGAGGAGATTCTTGATTGCGTTGTGCGTCGCGGAGCGGAACGCGGTGGAACCGGTGATGGTGACGACCGTCTGTGCGTCAGCGCTTCCGGAAATGGCGGCTGCGACCGAGACGGAGAGGATGATGGCTTTGATCGATTTCATGATGGATGAGGGATTTAGGGTTGATGGTGAGAAAGAAGTTTTGATGTTCTGTGCTATTGCTGGGTCAAACTTTCCGGCGCACATGGTCCTACGGCGGAGACACTTCAATCAACGGAGGTTGGGTGAATATTGGGTGCCGGCGTGATGGCAGCGGGGTTACGGCGAAGTGGCGGGTTTTTGACGGTTTCGTGGCGTCGGAGTGCGTTTGACGGAGTGGACTGGTGTGTTGAAACGGAGCGGGAATGCGTGGAGATTTCTCCGTATGCAGACAAACACGGCAGCGGCGGTGGCTGGCAGGCTCTTGGCGACCTTCCTTTTTTTGTGGGCGGGTGCTGTGCACGCGCAATCGGTTTACGAGGGGGGAGCGGCCTTCTCTCTGTCCATCAATCCACGGACGGCGGTGCGTGCGGGGGCGCTCAAGACATTGACGCAGAAGGAGGTGGTTGTGGCCTCAGGGATTGAGGGAGGCACGTTGTTGGCAATGACGGATGGCGGAGAGTTTGGGGATATCCGATTTGCGGTGCGGGGGCGCTCAGTTGGGCAGGCCGAGGTGGAGTTGGGAGAGGGAATGGTTGTGGAGATCTTGGGTTCGACGCGATTGGGCCGATTGGTTGCTCCACTTCCACAGGCTCCGAGCAAGGACACGGTCTTGGGCAGTGCGATTGTGGTGCGTCAGGTGCGAGTTCGCATGAGTGTGCAGTTGCAGGGGGAGGCGGTACTGGAGGGGAGTTTATCGGTGAAGTGCCGCGCGGTTCAGGCTGCGGGGAGTTTGAGTGTGGACTGGGTTCCGGATGCGGCGGCTTCGTTGAGGGCGACGGGGCACTACACGGACGGGGTGGGAGATCGGTCTTCGACGTGTGTGATGACGATGACATTTCGAGCGTTTGGGAAATCGGTGCGGGTGCCGGGTATTGTGCAGCCGCCGAGGGCAGTTTACGCGGAGGTTGGTAAGGGTTTTTCTCTCGGCGTCGTTGCCTCTGGTCCGGGACCATTTACGTATCAGTGGTTACGTGAGGGTGTTGCGATTGCGGGCGCGAACGAGGCTTCGTATTTAGTTGCCGCTGCCGGGCTTGATTCGGCGGGTGCGTATTCCGTGAGGGTGGGAAACTCCTACGGTACAACGACGAGTGCGGCGGGAGTGGTGCGGGTGAATGTCGGTCCCCAAATTGTGACGTCACCGGTCGGGGTGAATGTGACTCAGGGTGGGGCATTCCGGTTGAGTGTTGTGGCGGTGGGAAGCGGAGAGTTGCGTTATCAGTGGGAGCGGGATGGGGTGTTGATTCCAAGCGCCAGTGAATCAGCGCTGGAGGTGGCGGCGGCGCAGCAGGGGGATGCGGGTAGTTATGCGGTGCGTGTCTTGAACGACTATGGATCGGCGCTCAGCGCGGCGGCTTTGGTGGGTGTCACAACGGGACAGGGCGCGTTCCAGTCTGGCCCTGAAATCAATGGGCATCAAACGGTTGTTGTTCCTGGAGTGCAGGTCGCGTTTGCATCGAAAGAAACGTCGGTGGGGCAGTGGAAGGCATTTGTCGCGGCGAGGCCCGAGGGTTTGAGCGACCTATGGAAGGTGCCGTTCATTGGATTCTCTCAACCGGATACGCACCCAGTGGTGAAGGTGAGTTGGAACGAGGCGCGGAGGTATTGCGAATGGCTGACGCAGACGGATTCGACTGGACGGGTGTGGCGGTTGCCGACGGATGGGGAGTGGGTGGCTGCTGCGGGTGGCGGTGTGTACCCTTGGATAGGTTCGTTGTCGCGTCGGGATAAGGCAGGGAATTACGACGAGCAGAATGACGGCTATGCGTTCACGGCACCGGGAGGGATGTTCCCAGTGAATGCCCGCGGGTTGTACGACATGGGAGGCAATGTTTGGGAGTGGATTGGTGATTTGGCTGCGGGTGGCGATTCGGGGCGGAGGGTGTTCCGTGGTGGATCGTTTTACGTTTGGGATCCGGAGTTCATGAAGACGGCGACCTGGGCATCTGCGCCTCCGGGATCGGCTTTCCAAGACGTGGGTTTCCGGGTGGTGTGTGAGCTATCGCCGAGGATTCTGTCGACGAGTCCGCTGGGGGGAACCGTATCTCTTGCGATGGGCGGTAGCGAGGATCTCTCGGTGAGTGTCAGCTCGACATTAAGCGTGAGTTATCAGTGGTATAAAGATGGTGTTTTGATTCCTGGTGCGACTGCTCCGGTCTATCGGGTTGGACCGGCGACTGCGCGCACGGCCGGGCGGTATACGGTCCGAGTTCGATCGCTTGGCGGGGTGACGGAGAGTGGCGGGATTCAGGTCTCGGTCACTGGTGTACTGATGAATGGGCACGAGGTGATTGCTGTGAAGGGGTTGGCGATGGCGATGGCGAAGTACGAGACGACCTTATCGCAGTGGAAGAACTTCGTGGCGTCGTCGGGATGGAACAAGGGCGGTGAGTGGGCTTCTGCGGCGCATCAGGGCGTGACGATGAATCAGACAGATACTCACCCAGTGGTGTATGTAAGCGCTGATGACGCGAAGGATTACTGCGCTTGGCTGAGTGAGCAGACGGGGCATGTGTGGCGGCTTCCGCAGGAGTCGGAGTGGAATGTTGCGATTGGGACGACGAGGTATCCTTGGGGCGTCCAGTGGCCACCGCTCTCTGGCTATGGGAATTTGAGTTTTACGGCGACGGGAGGATCTGCATTTCCTAACGCGGGGATTGATGCGGTTCGTTTCACTGCTCCGGTGGGGATGTTTGGTCCGACGGCGTCGGGGTTTTATGATGTGGCGGGAAATGTTTCAGAGTGGTTGGGGGATGAGACCTTCGGTGGTGATGCGAGTCTGCGGGTGATCCGGGGGTCTTCGTGGATGACGGATGCGGAGGGAGATGTTGCGTCGATGTTCCGGTTTGGGGCGCCGCGTGGGGCGCGGAGTGCCGCGGTCGGTTTCCGCGTGGTGGTGGAGACGTTGCCGCGGATCGTGAAACAGCCTTGGAATGGGCGTTCGGACTTGGTGAATGCGGATGTCTTGAATGTGACTGCGCGTACGTTCTCCGGCGCGCTTTCCTACCAATGGATGCTTGATGGGACGTCCGTGGCGGGTGCTACTTCCGAGTTTTACACGGTGCCCGAAGGGAAAGGCGGGGCGTATCAGGTCCGCATCACAAATGACGTTGGGACGGTGGTGTCGAATCCGGTGTATGTGGCACGTTGATGTTTGGGCTGATGCACGGGAGGTCACGTGATGGAGCGTTGTCAGGCGATTGTCTTGAGGAAGTACCGACTGACGGAGACGAGCCTGATTTTACATTGGCTTTCGTCGGAACACGGACGCTTCAAGACGGTTGCGAAGGGAGCGTTGAAATCGAAGAGCAGTCCATTCGGGTCGTTGGATTTGTTTGGCGAGTTTGAAGTGGTGGTGCAGCGGTCTGGGCGCACGGATCTGCATACGCTGCGCGAGGCGCGGCAGGTGCCCCCGTTTGAGGCGATTCCAGCGGATTACACGACTTTGGCGACGGGTGCGTATCTGGTGGAGTTGATCGAGTTGGTGACGGAGCCTGAGCATCCGTTTCCGGAGTTGCACGGGCTGATGGTGCGTGTGCTTGGACACTTGCGGGGGCATCGTCCGTCACGGCGTGCGGTGTTACATTTTGAGTCTGAATTGTGCCGGATTCTGGGGACGCCGGTGGCTGGGGGCGAGGCGGCCTCCGAGTTGCACCGGATCGCGAATCGGTTGCCGGCAGGGCGTCTCGCATTGCTCACTGGGCTTGCTGCGGAGGTCGAGGTCCGTACGGGGGCGGAAAAGGGACAATTTTAGCGGAATCAGCGTCCATCGAGGGCCTGAAACGAGCGTGTGTCAGGGGTAATCTCTCCCGAGTGCCTTTCATTTTTTGTCTGTGAACCGTTTTGAACCAGTCCGTGTTGGAGCCATCTGCTCAGGCGAGCGGCTGGGGTTGTTGTGGCTGGTGATGTGTTTAATGGGGCTGGTTGGTTTGGATGCGGCTCCGGTGAGTTTCCGGAATGATGTTATGCCGGTATTGGCGCGGGCTGGTTGTGCGTCGGGTGCTTGCCATGCGAAACCCGAGGGGCAGAGCAACTACAAGCTCTCGGTGTTCGGGTATGACGCGGCGTCGGACCATCGGGAGACGGTGAGTGACGTGCGTGGTCGGCGTGTATTTTTTGCGGCGCCGGAGCAGAGTTTATTGTTGTTGAAGGCGACGGGTGAGGTGCCGCACGAGGGTGGTGTGCGGTTTGATCGGGAGTCCGCGTTTTATCGGATGCTCTTGCAATGGATTCGCGAGGGGGCGCGGGATGATGTGGCGGAGGCGCCCTTGCTGCGGCGGATCCGGGTGGAGCCGGTGCAACCGTTGATTCAGCCTGGGGGCAAGTTGGCGTTGCGGGTTGAAGCGGAGTATTCGGACGGCGGCCGTCGGGATGTGACGTCGATGGCGTTGTACATGAGTCAGGATCAGGAGATTGCGACTGTTTCTGAGGTGGGTGAGATTGTGGCGGGCCGTGTGCGGGGTGAGGGGGTTGTCGTGGTGAATTATTTGGGCCATGTGGAGGTGGTGAAACCGGTGGTGCCGCCGGAGCGGAGTCTCAGCGAGAAGGATTTTGCTGCTTATCCCGTTTGTAACGGAATTGATGTGGCGGTGTACGGCCGGTTACGGACACTGGGGGTTCTTCCTTCGGGACAGTGTTCCGATGCGGAGTTTGCGCGACGGTCCGCTTTGGATGCGATTGGGCGGTTGCCGCGTGTGGAGGAGGTGCGCGCATTTTTGGCGGATGGGGCGCCTGACAAGCGGGCGCGCTGGGTGGACCGTTTGTTGGCTGACCCGAACTATGCGGATCATTGGGCAGTGAAGTGGGGGGATTTGATCCGGCCGAACCCGTCGCGGGTGGGGGTAAAGCCGATTTACCTGTTGGATGGCTGGTTACGGGATGCGTTTCGGCGGAACATGCCGTACGACCGGATGGTGCGTGAGTTGTTGACTGCGCAGGGGAGCACGCATCAACACGGACCGGTTGCCATTTTTCGGGATAAGCGGGATCCGGTGGATGCGGCTTCGATGGTGAGTCAGATTTTTCTTGGGGTGCGGATGGAGTGTGCGAAGTGCCATCATCATCCGAGTGAGAAGTGGACGCAGGAGGACCACTACCAGCTGGCCGCGTTTTTTGGTAAGATGCGCTCGCGCGGTCAGGGGATTTCGGCACCGATTTCGGGCGAGGTGGAGATGTGGTGGTACGACGCCTCGGGGAAGGGAGTGGCGCATCCGTTGACGGATGCGGTGATGACGCCGAAGGCGCCGGACGGGCCGGAGATTCCCTATGTGGACGGGAGGGATCCCCGAGGGCAGTTGGTGGATTGGATGGTGAGTGCGGAGAACCCGTTTTTTGCGAAGGCGATTGTGAACCGGATTTGGGGTGAGTTGATGGGGCGCGGGATTGTGGATCCGGTGGATGATTTTCGCGTCTCGAATCCGCCTTCCAATCCGGAGTTGCTGGAGTGGTTGGCGACGGATTTCAAGAAGCATGGGTATGATTTGCGGCATTTGATTCGCACCATCCTGCTTTCAGCGGCGTATCAGCGGAGCGCTGAGCCGAATGATTCCAACCTGATGGATCAGAGGAACTTTGCGCGGGCGCAGAGGCGTCGGTTGCCGGCGGAGGTGCTATTGGATGCGGTTGGGGATTTGACGGGAGTTCGGGAGACGTTGGGCGGGTTGCCGGCGGGTGCGCGGGCGGTGCAGACGTGGAACCACAAACTGGGGTCGGAGTTCATGGATGCATTTGGGCGACCGAATAGCAGTTTGGAGTGTCCGTGCGAGCGCGAGCGGAAGCCGACGATTGTGCAATCGCTGCACCTGATGAACTCGCCTGCGTTGCAGACGAAGTTGACGTCCGCAAAGAGTCGTGTGGCGGTGTGGGCTGGCTCAAAAGCTCCTGTGGAGGAGGTGGTTCGCGAGATCTATCTCTCGGCGTATGCGCGGGAACCGGACGCGGAGGAGATGGGGCTCGCCACGAAGCACTTGGCCCGCGAGGGCGTTTCGCGGGAGGAGTCGGTCCAGGACTTGGTTTGGACGCTGATCAACACGGCGGAGTTTGTTTTTAACCACTGAATCGTATGGGACATCACATGAAGTGTAATGGCATGGGGCGGAGGGATTTTTTGCAAACAGGGTTTCGTGCGGTGGGCGGATTAGGGTTTGCCGAGTTGTTGCATTATCGGGCTGAGGCGGCGAAGGCGCGTGGTGTGTCGACGTCTTCGGTGAACTGCATTTTGGTGTGGTTGGATGGGGGGCCGTCGCATTACGAGACGTTTGACCCGAAGCCCGACGCTCCGTCGGACATCCGCGGGGAGTTCAAGTCGATTCCGACGGCGGTACCGGGGGTGCATTTTTGCGAGACGATCCCGAAGTTGGCAAAGATGGCGGACAAGTTCGCGGTGGTGCGTTCGATTTGTCATAAGGATCCGAACCACGGGGGCGGGAATCATTATTTGATGACGGGTGCACCCACGCCGGTGCCGGTGGGTTGCGGGGCGTTTGTGAGTTTTCATCCTTCGTTCGGGTCGATGATGTCTCGCGAGCGCGGGATTCGGAATGGGATGCCGGCTTACGTGAGTTTGCCGTCGGTGACGCGCTCGGGGGGGCCGAATTTTTTGGGTGCGCAGCATGCACCGTTTGTGATTTCGGGTGATCCGAGCCAGAAGGAGTTTCGGGTGCGGGATGTGGTGTTACCGTCGGAAATCAGCGATGGGAGGGCGCGGACGCGCGGGCAGTTGTTGGCTTCGCTGGATCGGATGAAACGTTATCAGGAGAGTGTGGCTGAGGATCCGGTGGGCGGGTTTGACGAGGCGTATCGTCAGGGATTTGGTTTATTGGCCTCAGATAAAGCGCAGGCGGCGTTCGATTTGTCGAAGGAACCTGAGGGGGTGCGCAAGTTGTACGGTGAAACGGATTTCGGGCAGCGCCTGTTGCTGGCGCGGCGTTTGGCGGAGGTGGGGGTATCGTTCTCGGTTGTTTATTGGGGCGGCTGGGATCATCACCGAGGCATTTTCAAGACGTTCAAGGACGGGTATGCGCAGAAGTTGGACGATGGGTTGAGCGGTTTGGTGACGGACTTGGAGCAGCGTGGGATGCTTGAGAACACCTTGGTGGTTTGCCTGGGCGAGTTTGGGCGGACGCCGAAGGTCAACAAGGATGCGGGACGTGATCATTGGCCGGGGGCGATGTCGGTGTTCATGGCGGGAGCGGGTATTCCTGGGGGTGCGGTGATTGGTGCGACGGACCCGAAGGGTTATTATGCGGCGGACAATGTGTATTCGCCGGAGGACTTTGCGGTGTCGTTGTACACGAAGTTGGGGGTGGATCCTCATCAGGTGTTGCACACGAACACGGGGCGTCCGGTCCAGTTGGTGAACGGGGGGCGTCCGATCAAGGAGTTGTTTGCATGATTTGGTTTTGGGTAGGCGCTGCATTCATCGGGTTGGCTGGGGCATTGGGCGCTGGGGCTGCGGTGCCAACGTTAACGGGTGTCACTCCAGGGGGGGTGGCGTCTGGCGTGGCGGTCCCCGTCAAGTTCTCGGGCAAGCTGGATGGGGAAGTGCGGCGGGTTTGGTGTGATGATCCGCAGGTGGTTTTTACTGTGCCGGATGCGGCGGGTGCATCGGTGGTGGCGGTTGCGACAGGAACGCGGCCTGGGGTGAAGTGGGTCCGTTTGGTCAATGCGGAGGGGGCATCGCCTGCTGTACGGTTTGTGGTGAGTGGGGTGCCGCGGATGGATGAGAAGGAGCCGAACGATGAGGTGTCGAATCCGCAGGGAGTGGCCGCGCTGCCAGCGTGGATTCATGGGCAGTTGGACAAGGCGGGGGATGTGGACGGGTATGCGGTGAAGATGCGGAAGGGTGTGCCTGTGTGGATTCGTGTGGATGGTTATTCGTTGGGCTCGGGTGTGGATTTGATGATGCACGTCGTGAATCCGCGTGGTGAGCGTGTGGCTACGGCGAGTGACAGCCGGAATCTTGATCCGGAGGTGGTGTTCACGCCGGACGAGGATGGCGTTCATGTGGTTCAGATTGCGGGTTTCATCCATCCGCCTGCAGCTGATGTGAACTTCACTGGAGCGGGAGGGAAGTTCTATCAGATCCACCTTTCTGAGGGGCCTGTGGTGACTCGGATATTTCCAGCGGCGGTGCCTGTGGATGGGAAGGGGACGGTGACGTTGTCCGGTCCAGGAATCAAAGCGGGGACGAAGGCGGATGTGGTTGTTTCGGCGTTGGTTGGCGAGGTGGACCGTGGCGAAGTGGTGTTGAAGCAGGCTCCGTTGCCGTTGGAGGTGATTCGGGCGCGCTATCCGGTGGTGGAGGCTGTGGGGGCGACGTTAGAAGCTCCGATTGCGGTAAAGTTGCCGTGTGTTTTGGCTTCTCGAATTCCTGCGGCGGGGAAGGAAGCTGCGTTCAAGGTTGCCATGAAGAAGGGCGAGCGAATTCAGGCTCGGTTTTGGTCGCGCAGCATTGGGTTGAGTGTGGAGGGGAATGTGACGGTTCATCATCCTTCGGGAGAGCGTGTTGCTGCGAATGCGAATCCGTCGGATGTTTTCACCGAGCCGACGGTCGCGTGGAGTGCGGTGGTGGATGGGGAGTATGTGGTACGGGTGGGGGATTTGTTTGGCCGATGCATCGAAGGCTCAGATTTTGTGCTGGAACTTGCACCGCCGACGCCGGACGTCTCAGTGAGTTTAGTTGATGGAAAGTCGTTGCGGGTCGAGCCGGGAAAATCGGTGATCTTGAAGACGAAGGTGACATTGAATGGAGGTTGGAAGGAGCCGTTGGTGTTGCGGGTCAACGGGTTGCCAGACGGGGTGAGTGCTGGGGAAGTGGCGGTGCCTGAGAAGGGCGGAGATGTGGACATCAAGATAGAGGCGGCATTGAATGCGCCGTTGTCGACGGCGCCCGCGTGGGTATCGGTGTGGAGTAAGGGCGAGAAACCCCGCTGGATTGGAGCTGCGTATCCGGTGCGTGCGGATGCGAAGCGCGGGCAAACGGCGACAGATTTTGGGCGGGAGGTGTGGGTGACGGCTGGTCCGGCGCTCCCGCCAGAGCCTCCTCCGAAGAAGAAGTGAACGTGTTGTTAATCCATGGTATGAGACGATCACTCAATCACTTGCTGACGGTTTTGAGTTCGGGTTTCGTCGGGGTGCTGTTGTGTTCCATCTCGAGAGGAGCGGAGCCATCTGCTGCGGTTGGCGCATTGGCTGCTGAGCGGGATGTGGTGGTTGAGCGGGCGATGGAGGTGCTTCGAGATGAATGTGTTGCGTGTCATCGTGCGGGCAAGGCAAAGGGTGGTTTGAAACTTCACAGCCCCGAGGGATTGAAGGCCGGTGGGGAGGCCGGTCCGGTCATCGTCGCAGGGAAAGCGTCTGAAAGTTCATTGGTGCAGGTCCTTGATCCGAAGGGTGATCCGCATATGCCGCCAAAGCGGCAGTTGTCGTCGGAGCAGATTGAGGCGTTGAGAAAGTGGGTGGATGCGGGCGCGGGCTGGGATTCGTCAGTGATGGACCGTCCGCCGAAGGTTGCACCCGTTGCGATAGGCGCGTTGCCGGCTGGGGTGAGTCCGACGCTGGCGGTGGCATTTTCGCCGGACGGCAAGTGGTTGGCTCGGGCGAGGGGAGGGGTGGTGGAGTTGCGTCGGGCGGATGAGGCTGGGATGCCGTTGCAGGCTGCGGTGGAGGTATTTCCTGAGGCGGTTGGGAGTTTGGTCTGGACCAAGGCGGGGGATGGTTTGTTGGCGGGAGGGTTTCGTCGGGTGAAGGTGATTGATGTGGTTGGAGGTAAGGTGGCTGGGGAGCTGAGGGGGGCGTTTGTGGGGGATATCGGGGCGATGGTCGCCGATGTCGGCAGGGGGCGTCTATGGGTGGGGGATTCTATTGCGGGCCGGGGCGGCTTTGTTCGCGAGTACGCGGTCGGGGATGTTCCGG
>JACCED010509052.1_pt1 | contig 15397 bp, 20 predicted proteins | sample 7455021 | NCBI WGS metagenome assembly JACCED01 (sample SAMN15323456, study PRJNA562643) | freshwater metagenome | isolation source: river surface water | place: USA:Blue River Watershed | collected 2017-08-19 | reverse complement strand
GGCGATTACGGCGGTCCGGTGGAAACTGGATCTTTAGACATACAGAGTGTAAAGAAGAACAATCAATGACATATATTTTAGTTGATACTGCTAACACGTTCTTTCGTGCTAGACATGTTATTAACGGTGATGCCGACATCAAGCTCGGTATGGCTTTCCATATAACCCTAAATTCCATAAGAAAAGCGTGGCAGCAGTTCAACGGCAGTCACGTTATTTTCTGCTTAGAAGGAAGATCGTGGCGCAAGGACTACTATGCTCCGTACAAACGCAATCGCTCAGATGCTCGTGCTGCTTTAAATGAACGTGAGCAAGAAGAAGATCGTGTGTTTTGGGAAGCATTTGACACGTTTAAAGAATTCATTTCAGACAAAACTAATTGCACAGTATTACAAAATCCACAATTAGAAGCAGATGATTTAATCGCAGGTTGGATACAAAGTCATCCCCAAGACAATCACGTCATTATCAGCACAGACACAGATTTCGTGCAACTTATCTCACCTAACGTAAAACAATACAATGGTGTGATGGAGCATGTAATTACACACGAAGGGATATTCGATGACAAAGGTAAACCGGTTATCGATAAAAAGACAAAAGAAGCAAAGCCCGCACCTAACCCAGAATGGCTCTTGTTTGAAAAATGTATGCGTGGTGATACCAGTGATAATGTCTTCTCAGCGTATCCAGGTGTGCGTACTAAAGGCACAAGCAAAAAAGTGGGTCTTACTGAAGCGTTCGAAGACCGTAACAGCAAAGGATATGCGTGGAACAATCTCATGCTTCAGAGATGGACTGATCACGAAGGTAAAGAACATCGTGTCTTAGAAGATTATGAACGCAATCGTAGACTTATCGACTTGAGCTATCAACCAGACAATATTAAAGAAATTATCGCTAACACTATTTCTCAGGCGATTGATGCTAATAAAAACATCAATCAGGTTGGTATTAGACTAATCAAATTCTGCAATTTGTATGACTTGAAAAAAATTGCAGATCAAGCACAATCTTATGCGGAGCCATTGAATGCTAGATATCGTATTAAAGAAGACCACAGCCTGTCCGTATGAAAATACCTGCGGTTGCAAGACAGACACTTGTTGGGAGAACACTATGACAGAGATACACGCCAAACCAATCATCCAAGATAAATTTTGGATAGTTGAAGAAAACGGAGAGAAGGTCGCGACTCTAAGAAAAAATGAAGACAATCGATTCGTTATGAGTAACGAGACAGGAATTGAAATTTACGATAATAAAGAAAGCCTTACTAAAAAATTCGGTAAGGGATTCTTTATTGCTAAAATTGTTAAAGAAGCTGACGGCAATCTTCCTAACGAAGTCCATGGATATGGTACCAGTACCAATCCACACAATGCTATGTTTGACATTCGAAAGAAGCTTCCGTTGTTTACCAAGAGTGAAGATTCAAAGAGTCTATACTGTGCCGGATACTATATCATCAAATTTGATAAAGGTTGGGTTAAGTCATTTTGTCCTAAACTGATTACCTTACAAAGATATGAATATCAAGGACCGTTTAAAACAGAACTTGAAATGAAACAAAGGTTAAGCAATGTCTCAAAATAACATACCAACTAATTTGCCTAGTGTAGAAAAACTAATACAAAGAGTTAATTCTGCAGAAAAAAGTCAACAAAAAGAAATTCGTATTACAATACAAGAGGCCAGAGACCTTTGTACCGATTTGGCAATTTTGACATCCAAATTAGGCTCTACAGTAAAAGAAATACATCAAATGTTATCCGAAATACGTGAATCTACCACTAACATCGACGTTAAGTTCGATGGGGGTACATTCTAATAGACATAAATATATACGTGGTTAATTAGGAAACACGTATATATGAGTAGACCAAAACCAACGGTACTTTTAGAATATGCCAATAAAGATAATTTCAAGGTCGAGCAAATACTTGACAGTGAAGCCATCTGGGCTGTATTTTACAAAGGCCAACCGTTTAATTTAAAAAGCGGAAGTCTAGTCGCCAGCTATCCAGGTCCTAAATACAAAAAAGTATCTTTCTCAAATCCTGGTCACGCATACAACCTGGCTAAAAAGTTAAACAAACTTTTCAAATGCAGTGACTTCTCAGTCTATAAACTAACGACTGGTGAAGAGGTAAAATAACATGGACTTCAAGGATACCTATACTCAGGTGTTCTTGCAGGCAGCAAATATAGATCCAACACCGGAAAAAATCAAAGAATATAAATCCATATGGTGGTGGAATACTCGAAATAAAAATTCAGGAGGACTTAGATTGACAGAAGAAGCCTTGAATTTCATCGAAGAATATGCTAAAATTAAAACATACAAAATAGAGTTTCCTAAAGAGTTTTCTTTTACTCCGCAGGTTCTAGTTTGGTTAGATCAATTTATCGATTCACCCTTTTACATTAACAAAAAACATATCGTGGTTTTAAAAGAAAAATCAGCGTTTGAACTATACTTATTCTCCGGCGATGTAAGAAAATTAGGGCATAATAAAGCTCTATCTAAAAGATTAAGCCAAGAATCAGTTTCTGAATAATACACCCATATAAATATTTTCACTATGTTTGACTTAAATCCTATCGATGTTCTTAAACAGAGAAAGTTAACAACACTTCCTCCGCATTTCTCTAAAGTCAGAATTTCCGATTCTGAATTATTTGAAGGTGTAGAAGATTGGATAAAACTGAAACTGAAGGGCCGATATTGTCTAGGAAAACAACCTTCCATAGATCAAAACGGTTCTCTCAAATCAACGACATTTGTAGGATTTGAAGATCAAAAAGAATTGACATATTTTATGTTAGCATGTCCACATTTAAGGAGAAATTAATGTCTGAAGAAATCAAAGACCAAGCCGAACAAGTTGCTACTCAACCAGCTGCTGAAGCACCGGCACAACAACCAGCAGGACCTGACTTAAATGTCAGCGATCTAGTAGCATTGAAAAGTATTATTGAAATTGCAACAACTAGAGGAGCGTTCAAAGCAAACGAACTAGAGGCAGTAGGCAAAACTTTCAATAAGTTAAGCATATTCCTTGAAGCCGTTGCTAAAAAGGAGGCTTAAAATGGCTGCACCATTAAAACACATCGGCAAGATAAAAAACACAGGAGTTAAGGTTCTTGTTGTATTTAGAACTATACCAGGAGAATCAAATACAGCATTGGTATTGCCTGTAGCGAATCTTCCAGATTCCTATCACGATAGCATCATGGAAACAGTAGAAACTCAACAAGCTCAAGATGCTTTCGAGTTTGGAGAAATTATGTTCACTCGTACTTTCCCCGATGGTAGACCCATGCTACAAGCGATGCAAGCCGATAATAGATTACAAAAAGTCGCGACAGATAATGTCACAATGACTCCTACTCCAACTGATGCTATTACGTTATCTGAATTAAATGTTCTGATTGCTGAACAGAAAAATTGTAGTATTGATGATCTATACACCTTTGTTTCCGGAGCTCCGAAAAAAGACGATAAGAAATCTCAACCAGCAAAGAATGTCGAGACTGCAACACCGATTGTAGATCCAGATATTCCAGCTCCATTAAGAGCGCAGGCGTCTAATACCGAAGCGTTATCAGACAAAGATTTGGCAAAAAGCTACAGAAGTCAAGCCGATGCTTTGTATAAAGAAGCAGCAAGATTACGTAAACAGGCAGAAGATCTAGATCCAATCGCCAAGAAGAAAACAAAAGAAACTGCTGATGCCTAATCCGTTATTTAAACCTCCAAGACATCTGGTCAAAGAATGGCCAGAAGTCTTCGAGGATCTTTATATGAATACTATGCCTGTGGCATACTTAGAGTTGGTACATTTAGAATTTGCTGATGGTAGGGTTTGGCAAATAGATATCAAGGAACAATTAAAAGTAACTACCGCAGATAGTATTGCAGACAAGTTATTAGAAACACTTTCCGAATACAAAGACGAAATCAAAAAAATAGATTTTAAAGTCGATATAGAAAGATTGAAAAAAGATATAAAAGAATCAACTAGTGGTATTTTTTAATTCAGAAATAATTTCAAAATTTCTGTTGAAGTGCCCAGCATTCAAACACTTTTCATAATCCTTTATATTTTTAATAGTTGGAATGATACGAATAGCAAACTGATTTATATTTTGAATTTTATCAAAGTTTTTATCTACAATAGATTCGTATAATAAATCAACTAATATCTTTCTATTTTGATTCGTTAAATGATTAAATCTAGGATCGTACTTGGTATACTTTACAAAATCAGTATAAGTAGAACAATTTATCATTTCGTTTGTAGATATTGAATAAAGATCAAATCTCGGTTTTATATAATTAGGTAAAGGTTCCAAATCAAATAAACTGTACAACCTATGTTTAGTGTTAGTTAAAACAATAAACGTTATTTCAGGGTTAGCGACAGCGAAAGATCGAATAATTTGATGATACCCTTCAAAATTAATATCAATTAAATCAAAGTCTACTTCTCTAACAAACCACTCTAAATATTTTTCGTTTTCAGTATACCAATGATATTTGGAAGATCCTTTATGTTCCTGACCATAAAATACACAAGATGATTCAGGAAGTTCATCATTGATATATTTAAAACTCAATCTTCCTACAGTACTAAAAGAAAATATAATTATATCACCAGGAATAAAATCTTTTCTATCTATTAAAAACTTTTTAATAGAATATTCTGTACTACTTCCGCTAACTGCTTTATTAAAGCATCGCATTTTAAGTTTATCAGCTAGATCTTGAACCCAGGAAAGGCAATAAGAACTATTTGCTAGATAACTATCACCATACGCATAAATCATAATATATCTTTGACCTTACCTTCTACTTGCCTATTCCAAAAATCATAAAGATTTACTTCGATCTCTTGATCAACAACATACAGACAAGAAAGACAGCGTTGCTGAGCTGCTTGAATTTCTGTATGACCAAATATTAAATTTGTAGCATCAGTTGAAAATATATTTGAAAGATTTAAAAATTTGTTTCCTGGTCCGGTAAAAAACTCAGCGAACATTTGGGGATTCTTATATAGGTCAATTGTTACAAACTCAACTGGAATAGACTTAAATTTTTTCCATAAATTTTGAAACTGCTCTTCGCCCCCAAAATATTCAATCGTAGCTCTGTATAGATTATTAAAACTAGAATTTTCATTATACTCCGGATCCGTCTGTCCAATCCAGGTAAAATATTTTTTATCAGGAAATGCTCTAATACATTCTAATAAATTTTCATTATCCCATTTGTAAAACTGTCTGTACCAATCCAGACTCTTAGGATTAAAATCATATATAATAAATTTAGCATTATCAGATACTTTCTGATGTTTTAACAGATCAAATATCTTAAATCCGCTGGCAGTGTTTACCACTATATTAAAAATTCCCGGATTGCGTATTCTCATAGGTTCGCTGTTAAATAACCATATTTGATCTTTAACTGCTCTAGCATCATTTACAGATTTTGCTTGATTCCAATTCTGTCCCGGATAAGATGATAAAGATTTTATGCTTTCTTCGTACTGGTGCGTGTCGGACTCGGGATAATGATAAAATTTATTAAATCTTATTTTCTCACTTAATGTTATTACAGGCCAATTATTTTCAAACATCGCAGATAATAATTTCCATCCTTGTCCTGCTTTTCCTTGTAGGGCCTTTTCTCCAGTAGGCTTTACCCATAAAGGAGTATAGTCGTCATGAAAATTCTCTTGACTTCTTTCAACTACCGGTAACATCTGCGGAGCATATTCCCATTCCCCAAACTCAGGTTTTCCTACCTCTTCCCACGCCTTTAAATTAACTATAAAGAACTGCGGATGTAATTCTAGCCACCGGGTAGGCCAATATAGAGGATGACCGGCAACTCCGAATTTGTTTGATGAAATAAATTCTGCTATTTCTCTATCGTACTCAAAACTTTTTAATATGCATCCGGCAGATTGAATCACACAATAATCAAATCCTTGTTCTACAGATTTAATCAAAATTTCTTCTATGGTATCTGCAGAAATTATATCAACATCTCTGTTTATTCGTTTAAGATAGAATAGGGTCATTCCTTTAAACCGCAGATACATATCAAAGTTTTTAATTGCGTGTCTTTGATTATAGATTCCGTATATTATTTTGTTTGACATAAATTCTTTTCTAATTGTTTTGCTGTGTGATCATAAAGATCAAATGCTCCAAACCCGTGTACTATTATATGATATCGTGTTTGGTCTGAATTATTCCATACTATATGCTCGTTTCCGATATCTAGGAATATTCCTCGTCCCTGTTTAAAAGGTACTTTGCCCCATTTGCGAAAATAAAATCCGCACCCGTCTGGATTGTTGATAGCAATATTCAAAGGTCCAAACATTCTTCCATGACCGTCAACGTGCGGCATGATATATCCGTGTGCTGATAATTTCATTATACGCACTCTATCATATTGTTCATATCCTAATTTCTTAATAAATTCTACAGTCTTAGGAAAATATGCACACGCTTCAGTCCAACGATAACCAGCTTCTTCTAAACTTTTAAATCCGTATTGAGGCCAATGTTCTGTCTTATCGGGAGAGATGCCGTGTAATGTTATAGCAGCCCATCCTTCGTGATTATAGCTTAGATGTTTATCTAGCTGGCGATGACCTACAAACATATGATCATTGCGTATACATTCTCGATGCATTTCTTCGAAATCGTCTTCGAAATCTATAGGAACAAAGGGCCAATCGGATCTATAGATATCCTTAGGTATAGGCAAAGAAGGACCCCATTGATTAGATTCTGCTTCTGTAATAAATTCTTTTAAAATATCTATCATTCTATTACTTCTACCTTAACGACTTTTTCAATTTGAGAAAATACTTCATGATTCCATTTCTTTTTTAATTCTTCGTTAGTATACCAATCCTTAGTTACTGGATGAAAATTTAAAAACGTTTCGTTTATAAGAATATTCCCCATGTAGTATCTGCCAAGAGCTAGAGTATTTAGATCGTCAATAGGAACCAATTTTTTCATTTCAGGTTCTAAAGAATTGTACCAAAGATAAAAACGAAGTTCGTAATGTCTATCGAGTTCAGATCCTAGACTAAAGTTTAGCCACATTTCAGTGCTAAACAAAGTCTGTACTTTGATCTGATCGTTGGGTAATACCCTAACATCATTATCCTGACAGGTATGAGAATAATCTTTTCCTAGAGTATTGTAACCTAGATATATTCTTCCCCATTTAAAATTAGTTTCTAAAAACAACTTGTCCATTTCAACTAATGGTTCACCTGGAACAGGAGGATATGTATGGACCAAGCAACTGAAATGCGGGAAGGATTCTTCTGTGGTAAGCATAGCAGATTCTGTGATATGAATCCATTCATTTAATGACATCCAAGCTTCATGAAAATCTTTGTTGAATTTAGTTCCTGGCCAAACATCAGGATTTCCTTCTATTAAGTTTTCATGATATCTTTGATCTACTACTATCTGCTGATGTCTTTCGCCGTATTCTTCAAATTGCTCATGTAGATAATTTAAAATATTTCTATCTATTTCTTTTACATTAGTAAACAAAGGCAACTGTCTATCATAAAAACTATTAATTTCTTCTACGATAGAATTTAATTTATTCATTAGAAAAGTTATATCTTTAGCAGTTTTGTTATCTAATTTTAAATTCAAATAAGAATCTGGTTCTGAATTTCTTTCATTGAAATGAGAGATCCATCTTTCTCTTAGGCTGTTAGGCTGCAATTCGTATGTTAAAACTAAAGGTCTTTTATCTATCAATTGGAAATGATATTTGATATATTTTCTTCTTTCGTTATGCAGTTTTTCGTATTCTAACATTTATTCCTCAATCCATTTGTTGATATTTACGCTGGTGGTACAATGGCAAAGATTTTTATTACAGGTTATAGGAGATACTGGCCATTCGATAGATTCAGGATCATTAATATTCCCTACAGGACCTCCTATCATACAATTTCCAAGATATACGTATCCTTCTTGATTTATAAACAATTCTTTAATACCTACTTCACATTTGTATCCGTTGAAATTAGTCAAACCTGCATTGATTAAATCTACTGTATTGGGGCTAGAAATCTTTTCATTATTATCAAAATAAAATATAGAAGTTATATTCGGAACTCTGATATTTTTAAGGTGCAACATCTGCCTTCTGTTTTCAGTAGCAGATTGTTTAAACCATTCGATCTGTTCTAGAGAATAATCACTGGCCGACATGTCAGATCCGCCGTGCCAATAAAATATTCTCACAGGTTCTACAAATATAGTTTCGATGTTTGATAATTCTTTAAAAATTTCTACACAGTGATCCCAGTGAGCAGGATGCATCATTACCCTTGCAGTTACGAAAGTATTCTTACTTGTAGCAGAAACTTTTTCTATAAAATTTTTATCTGGAAATTCTGGATGATATGAAAAACATACATAACTTAGATATTGAGAAATTTCTTCCCAGTAACTTGTAGGCTTAGCAGCGTTAGTAGTCACTCCTATAGTGTGTCTATTTTTATAAAATATTTTTACAATATCTTTGAAAAAAGGACTTACACTAGGTTCCCCTCCACTTACAGAACAATGTATTTTAGGATACCTTTGAAATAATATTTCAAAAAACTTTTTAGCATTTTCCCAATCGTAGTGATGATTTTTTCCGTCGTGTAGATCGCTAGGACAGTAAGAACAGCGATTAGGACAGATATTATTGATCATCCATGTTAGATGCATCAACTCATTGTCTTGCTGTTGAACTCTTATGATTTTATTGTTGTACTGCATCTCTTACTAGCTTCATTTCAGGAATCGTTTCAAAAGTATCTTCATTTCTAATTTTATCCAGCTGACCTGTGATGTTTACAAATTCCCTAGCATCTCTTTCACTAAATGGTTTTTCTAATTCGTGCATGATGTGTGACATTATAGGTCTAATATCTGTGCTATACTTTGCATTATGTTCTTGGATAAAATTTTCTAATTTTAGATAAGTTTCTTTTCTAAAATCGTCGGGTAGAATGCTTACATGATACTTCGTTGGATATTGTAACACATTGATGAAAAAATTAGCGTGTCTATGCTTTGCTACAATTATTCCTATATCTATCAAGTGTTGAATTATTTCTGGAAATCTAAATACATTCCAAGCACCAATCGTCATACCAGGACGGATCGTTATATTATCTAACTTGGTCATGTCTATTAGATTTTTCTCTACTTTATGCCAAACTGTACCACTACGAATTAATTCTGCACGAGGTCCAACTTCGTCGATGCTAGGCCATACTTCAACTTTATGATTATCCCATCGTTTCCAATAATCTAAAACATTCTTTCCACCATAAGTTAATGTTGAAGCATTTGTGTTATAACTTAATTTAACATCAAATCTTTTATTCTCAACTAGCATATCAAGAGTTTGCCAATGTTCAGGCATTAACAAAGGTTCACCTCCAGCAAAATAGATCTTTTGAACGTGCTGTACTTGTTTTTTAAGGAAGTCATAATTTGTGGTATCATTAACTCCTTCGATGTTCCATACTTTTTCTTGTTCTGGCCAGCCTAGCTTTTTCAAATCAGGAACCCAAGAACTGCTGTATCTAGGACCACAACTTCTGCATTTATAATTACAGAGATTACTAAAACGAAAATCCCAGTATTTTAATTCCATTGTGGTACAGGTACCATCTTCTAAAGTAATTTCAGGAATGATATCAACTACTTTTTTAAATTCTTTGATATGATAATATCTACCACTTTCTGGAGTTACTTTTTCTTTTTCAAAACAAGTACTACAGATCTTTGGTTCTTCACCATTGATCATTTGTTTTCTAAGATCCTTCATCTTAGATCCATTCCATATTTCTTCGATGCTTTCTTTTTTTAGATCGCCAACAAAATAATTATGATATGACGTTAAGCAACAAGGTATTACTTCTCCGTTAGGCTCGAATGCTAGATGCATCCAAGGTACTGGACATATGGTATTAGTTTTAACATCTAATTTCTGTTTTCCGACTTTTTCAAATTCAGATTTTAACCAATCAAAATCATTTATTTTTGATAATGCTTGGATATTTCCTATATTTGACTCGCCGTACTTTTTACCTGCTGTGGCTCCAAGCATTCCATATTTAGAATAATTTCCATTACTTGCTTGGCACCATACTGTTAATCGTTGAGTCGTTTCTTCATCATCCTGTCTTTCTATTACTCGGCTGGATAATTTTACGCATTCTCTAAATGCTGATTTCCATGTATTAAAGGGATCTGAATTAAAAGCTGTAACATTTGATATATCTGGCATCGTCTTAAAATTCTTAGAGATGCTGGTGGTCATATCAGATGAATTTGTATCCATTTCAAGAGTTAATTTTCTCGGAAGCAATTTAACACCACCATTTCCATATTCTAAACCGTTCAATGGATTTTTACTCTTCCATACGTGGACTGCGGTTAAGTCCCATTCAGGAACCACATAATCAAAATTAAATGTATCGAGGATTTCTGCATCGCCATCAACTACCCAGAACATTTTTGTAAATGCTGCTTTGGCTGCGGCTTTGTGTGCATTATGAATTCCTTTGACTCCGTCGATGCGAAATGCTCTAGGAAATCGAGATTTTAATTTTTTAAAATTTGCGTCGGCGTTCGGTTCACCGTAAGAAATAAAGGCTATGTCGTATATCATTGTTTGTAATAAGTCAATCCAAGATTAATTGTTTCGTCGTATAGGTCTAGGGTATACTTACTTTGTTTAGGATCTAACCAGATCCAATCTAAACCGAGTTGATTTTTTATTTTTTTACCCAAGGATTGAATCTCTTCTACCAATCCTTCTCCTTTAACATCTTCGTAGGGTTTTCCGTATTGGTTCCAAATTCCTCTAAGGATTTCAAAGTCTCGAACTTCTACATAATTCCAATCTGTGCAGTTTGCTAACCATGTACCTAATCTTGCTCCATATACTGCATATAGACCGTTTTCTTCATGCGACCCGACTGTGGACCACATACGGAGTCTATGAATATTGTGCCACCAGATACGTTCTTTGATTTCCATAGGCGGAACACGTACTCCATCAAGTAGAGTCATTTTAACGCCTTCTCGAAATCCTGCTCTCCATGCCTGGAATGGCGAACCAGTAATAATACTATCGCTATAAACCCTAGGAAAGTTTTTGTATCCATCCTCCCAACAAAAATCTACTTGGGCGCGATCACTTTCTGCATTTTCATGTGTTCTCATATTAAGAACAAAATCTCTTTTCCAGATTTTCAGCCCGCCGTTGCCGTAACGCAATCCATTGATTTTATTTCTACCACACCAGCCATAGACCTGGATTTTAGGATCATCCATATTTAAATCTAAATCAAAAAAGCTAGGATCGACTATATTGTCAGCATCTACAGTGATAAACCATTCAGTTTCACTTAATTCAGCTGCGGCTTTATGTGCGTGGTCACTGCCCTTGACTCCGTGTACACGTTTTGCCCATGGTGCTTTGTTTAACAGATCTGCATAATGTAAATCTGCATTCGGTTCATCATAACTTAAAAATACTATATCAAACTCAACTATCTTCATTTGTATTCCATAACATAATTTTTAAAAAGACGTTTAGTATATATGCTGAATTTTTTAAAATCAACGTCTTCGATAAAGATAGGATTTTTTATTAAATCATTTAATCTTATTACAAATGTTTTATAGATAACATTTGGATCATTATAACTTGTGATCAAAAAATTCATATCGGTATCGCCGGCCCATTTTATCTTTCTTGGTTTATCTACTTTATGAGATCCTTTTTTAGTTCCGCCGTATTCTTCTGATAATTCAACTGTTATTTTTTTATTTTCAGAATCATAAGTTAAATGTATATCATGTTTTTTTGATTTACTATAAGACTTATCTATGATTCTATGTAATAAATCATCTATAGATTTTATGTTTTTATATTCTGCTATCTCAAAAGTAGTAGAATCTAAATCTACTACACAAGACGAAATTCGTGTTTTGCCTTCAATTATCGATTTAGCGATTTCGATATCTACCGGAACTTTATAGATTTCATTTTCAAAAGCATGAGACGGTCCTATGCTAGTAACTTCTCCTGTATCGGGATCATATATCGCTGAAAATTCTAATACCGGTTCTTGGAATTCAGTAACCCATTCGTCAAAATCTTTTACTTCTTCCATGCTATGTCCTCTAACAAACTGATCATTTCTGTGTCGATTTTATCTTTCTCCACATAATGAACTATATCGTTTTGTCGATAATTTCCTATTTTAACTTCTCCGTTAACATTCAGATAAAAACCAACCGAATCACTCCATTTATCAGTACACCATGGCCAATTTTGTATTTTAGGCTTCATGTGTACAAGGCGTGGAAAATCTAATGGATAAGATATTTGTTCTGCTATTCCTAAGATTTTCGCTGATAATGCCAATGCTTCATCTGTCCCGACAACTTTAGGTTTATATTTTTCTAAGAAATGATTACTAAAAACTGTAGGATTTTTTATTATGTGTCTGCCTAGTTCAAAAAAAGTTTTAACTAATTCTGAATCTTTCTTAAAGAATGTCCACATAGAATAAAAATTAGGAAGTTCATTCTCAATGAACGTCTTTCTATAGTGTTGGTCATCAACTAATTCACCACGATAGGTATAACTTTTATTAGCAATATATAATTCATCATTCATTAAAAAATGATCAACCCAATGACTATAATCAGCAGTAAACAACATGTCTGCATCAAGACAGACAGTTTCATCAAACGGAGTTAATTGATCCATCCAGCTACGACCATCCCAAAATGTTTCTTGATCCCATTCTATGACTTGATCAAATACCCAAGGACTTTTTAATTTTTTTACTTTTTCGGCATCGTTGATTATCAATGCAACACGATCATATCCTTGCTTTTGTGTATTTTTAATACTCAATGCTAGGCCATAGGCTAACTGAAGATAGTCAATGCTTTCGTGTTCTGCTACTACTAAAAGATATCCAAAGTTCATATTAGTTCCAATAGTTTATCTTTATTTCTAATGATGCTTTGCTTATTCATAACATGTAGGTCTTGAGATTTTAAAGATGATGCTATATACCCGTTGCTGTAATTGTGGTTTACTAATAGTTTAATCCTTTGATCGTTAACTTCGTAGAGTATATCCTTATCTAATGCTGTTAACACCGGAGGCAAATTGTATCTATCGTCTTCGATGAATCCATTTAAAATATGTTTAGCTATGCTGAATGCAATGTCATTTCGATATTGTCTATGATCAAATCTGTAAACATCAGAATAAAATGTATAATATTCTTTTACGTGATTAACTAGATCAAAAAATAATTTTGAAGTTTCACTTTTAGTAAACATCACAGTTGTAGCCCAATACATCTTGATACCGGTATCCGAAATGTAGCGATCATGATATCCTAATCTTTTTTCATCATAGATGTCTTTGATCGAATCTCCTATTAATATATCTTGATCAACGTCCCAAAATTCATTTAATCTATTTGAAAAGATCAAAAAATCAGAATCAATCAATAGTGTCTTATCATAGGGACTTAGATTCCATGCTGTGTATCTAGTAGAATTTAAAAAGGGTACCGTATATGTTTCAGTACCATCATTCAATCTTCTTAGATTATTTCCATCCGGTCTATCTGAGATTATTACCTGTTCAAATACTTCTAGAGCTTTTTTATAAATTCCAGATTTCTTCATCCATTCGATCGTTGACTGATCTGATACTAAACTTGCCGGGATTCCTAAATTCTTTTTAGCCAGCCCACCAGATATAATCCCCATCAGAGCATAATCTAAAGTAGGACTATTGTAAGCATAGATTAAAATTCCTTTTTTCATGCGTTTAATAATTTTTCAACTGATCTATTTTTTTTAATTTCTTCAAACTGTGTATGATATTCTGCTGCTGCGGATAGATATCTATTAAAAATTTCATCTCGAAAAGCTGTGAGGTCTTCGATTATGATCGGAGTTTCATTTGAATCTAAGATCACCACACCGTTAGTTCTGCCCATTTCGCACATCATTTGAACGAAAGACATCAATGTTTGATTGATTTTAAAAATACCGCCGTTGAATCCGTAGGTTAGCTTTGATTCAAACTGTTGTTTGATGTTCTTTCTCTGGATAGAAAGTGTATTTTGATAATTGGAAAACTCTAGAGCCGATTTGAGAATGTCGTCCATTTAAACTCCTAATTAACTTAGCAGTTTATTTATGGCTCTTTTGCGGGGTGGTAGAAAAAATTATGCAGGTGCTATAGCGCCAAGGGTCATTACAGGTTCGGTTACTGTGAAATTTCCTGCACCAGTTGGTTCTAATATACCAGTAGTATATTGATGAGAAACTGCGATAGTGAATGTTCCGTCGACTTGGTCGTACGGTGGAAATAATGTCGGGGATAATCCGCCGCCCGGAACTGGGTCTGTATAGTTGTCGATAAATTCAAGTAAGAATTCAACTTGATTGGCAGAACCGCTGGAATTATCAACCACAGATGGAGTCCTAGCTGAGATACGATAATTGTTAGTTCCGTATGGACTAGATGCAAACGTCGAATACCAAACTCCGTAGACATTTGAACATCTATAAAAATTAGTTCCGTCATTTGGATCTATACCGGTTCCTGGACTGTTACCGCCGAATTGCTGTGTACCAGCGGAACTTAATAACGATTGCCAGCTGGTATTTTGTGTGTTAACTAGTGTGCCGACTGTCTTAGAAGCAGAAAAATTTATTCTCATACCACTGTTAAAATAATATCTAGCTTCTGCTGCGGTAGGCCATGTGGCTGTGACAATACATTGTATCTTAGTACTCCACGATGTTCCGTAAGGGCCAGGCCATGTTGAGCTTGTGGTTCCGTCGGATCTAGTTGCTAATTGGCTGAAATGTACAGTAAATCTATTGGCGATTAATACGTTAGCCCAAGTATCATATTGTGTGTTTGGAGCATCTACTGCCATGTCTGCACTAGGAGTAAATGATGTATCGTACCGTACGATATTATCAGCTGTCGGTGTTACTATCGTAGGTGCAGCTCCATAGATATGTCTGTAAGCGTTGATAATATCATATCTTAAATTACCCCATTGATTAACTCCGACTTTGGTATCAAGATCAGCTTGAGAACTTCTTAAAGTTTGACCATATCCCGAGGCAGATGTTCCGCCACCAAGGACTCCTGCGACCTTAGATTGAATGTCGTTATAATCGGGTAATCTAATTTTATCATTTACCGGCATGGTTTATTTAAATCTTTAACTTAATGAAAACGCAGAAATTGAATATGTTGGGCTTG
>JACCED010319724.1_pt1 | contig 15402 bp, 11 predicted proteins | sample 7455021 | NCBI WGS metagenome assembly JACCED01 (sample SAMN15323456, study PRJNA562643) | freshwater metagenome | isolation source: river surface water | place: USA:Blue River Watershed | collected 2017-08-19 | reverse complement strand
GGAGACCACCGGCAGCGCGCAAGACAAGACCGGCGGCAAGAAGGTGGTGGCCTTCAAACGCGCCATCATCGCGGCAGGTTCGCAAGCCGTTCGCCTGCCCTTCATGCCAGATGACCCACGCGTGGTGGACAGCACCGGAGCCTTGGCCTTGGCCAGCGTGCCCAAAAAGATGCTCATTGTGGGCGGCGGCATCATCGGCCTGGAAATGGGCACGGTCTACAGCACCCTGGGCGCACGCCTGGATGTGGTGGAGATGATGGACGGCCTCATGCAAGGCGCGGACCGTGATCTCGTCAAGGTCTGGGAAAAGATGAACAAGCACCGCTTTGACCAGATCATGCTCAAGACCAAGACCGTGGGCGCTCAAGCCACGGCGCAAGGCATCAAGGTCCAGTTCGAAGGCCTGGACGGCACAAAGAGCGAAGGCACCTATGACCTGGTGCTGCAAGCTGTGGGGCGCACGCCCAATGGCAAGAAGATCGATGCCGACAAAGCCGGCGTGGCCGTGACGGACCGCGGCTTCATCCACGTCGACATTCAAATGCGCACCAACGTGCCGCACATCTTTGCCATCGGCGACATCGTCGGCCAGCCCATGCTGGCGCACAAGGCCGTGCACGAAGCCCACGTGGCTGCCGAGGTGATTGCAGGCGAACTGCAAGGGAACCAGAAATTGGCTGCCGCTGCGTTCAATGCACGCGTCATCCCCAGCGTGGCTTACACCGATCCCGAGGTGGCCTGGGTGGGCTTGACCGAAGACCAAGCCAAAGCGCAAGGCATCAAGGTCAAAAAGGGCTTGTTCCCCTGGAGCGCATCGGGCCGTGCGATTGCCAATGGCCGCGACGAAGGCTTCACCAAATTGCTCTTTGACGATTCACCCGAGGCCCATGGCCACGGCAAGATCCTGGGCGGTGGCATGGTGGGCACACACGCGGGCGACATGATTGGCGAGATCGCACTCGCCATTGAAATGGGTGCCGACGCCGTGGACATCGGCAAAACCATCCACCCGCACCCCACGCTGGGCGAAAGCATCGGCATGGCAGCGGAGGTGGCGCATGGCAGTTGCACCGACGTGCCGCCGGCCAAGCGCTGAACCCGTCTTGTCGGAGTTGATCAGCGACGCCGCACCGCCTGCTGCACCCGCGCGATGTCTTCATCGGTGACGGCTCGCTCAAACGATCGAAATCCAGCAAGCCTGAAGCCATGTTTGCGGGCCATGCGTGCGGCTTCTTCTGCCTGGGCGACGCTCACCTCTTTGCCCAGCGTAAAGGGTTCGAAACGGTTGTCCAAAGCCAGCATCATGGTTTCAGACATGCAGGCATAGGCTGTCCCTGGGGGAAACCCAAAGCTAAAGGGCTGGGGCTTGTCGACCGTCCCGTTGCCATTGGTTTTGCAAATCCGCATCTCACCTGGCACAGCCACCACGCCGCCCTCCATGATCAGCACGTCATTGCGCTCCTGGGCCACACGGACCGACACATCCCTTGGGCGAGCTACATCGCACACCACGGCACCTCGCTTGAGGTGTTGGGGGTGGATGACAGCATCCACGGCTGAGGTCACGGTCACCACCACATCAGCCGATTGCAGCCCCTGGTCGATGTTGTCCGTCACCGTGACTTCGGCGTGGCCTTGATGCTGGAGGGCTTGAGCCACCGGCATGAGCTTGTTCACATTGCGCCCAATGAGGGTGAGGCGTGCGGCCTCCCGCTCCAACAAGGTGGCGCAGGTTCGGCCAATGCTGCCCGCTGCGCCCACAATCGCCACATGCGCTTTTGACAGAGACATGCCCATCAATTCCACCCCGCGCCGAGCGCCTTCCACTGCAGTGGCCACGGTGTAGGAGTTGCCGGTGGTGACGGCAATGTCCAGGGCACGCTGGATGGTGATGCCACCATCACCGACCACCGAGGTCAATGCGCCCAGCCCCACGATGCCAGCCCCCAGACTTTGGGCCAGGTTCCCACACTGAATCAGTCGACCGTACACCTCATCGACCGGCAGCGTGAGCAGCTGCTGGGGAGACAGCGGGCATGCGATGAACCAGCCCTCTGTTTCCACACCGGTGATGGAGCGAATGCCCGTGAGGTGCGCCACCACCATGGGCGGGACATGACGCATGGCTGCTGACACCAGCGATTCAGGCATGTAGCGAGCAATGGGGAATTTCTTGGCGATGTCCCGACGAATGTCCAGGGGATGGACGATGAATGCAAACTTGTTCATGGCAGTTCCTTGGTTGAAAAAATGAACTGCCATTAGTGAATTGAATTCAAACCAAGTAAATTCGAGATTGATGACTTATGGACTCATGGTCGTGCAAACAAAAAAATGCACGGGTCTGTTCACTGCAATCGGCTGCCATCAAGCCACTTTCAAAATCGATTAGCATTCGCCCATGTCTTCGATCCATTCCTTCAACGCCATCGCACGAGCTGCACGAGCTGCACGAGCCCGTCGCGCCTTGCCGTGCGCCGCGTGTGAGAGGAACCTGATCCCAAGCTGACCCCCGATTCGATTCCCCACCAGGCCACGGCTCACCCCCGTGGCCTTTTTTTCGTCCCCGTGCTTTTGAAAGGAGCCACCATGTCCCAGCCCAGCAACCCCTTGACGTCATCTCGTCATCTCATGTCGATCAACCCGCGCCCCCAGCACGCCTTTGTGCGTGGCGAAGGTGCCTGGCTGTGGGATCAGGCCGGTCGCCGCCATCTGGACTGGTTGCAAGGCTGGGCGGTGAATGCCCTGGGCCACTGCCCAGCGGTGATCACGCAAGCCTTGGCTGAGCAGTCCACCCGCTTGCTCACGCCCAGCCCAGCGTTTCACAACCTGCCTGCACTGGCCTTGGCCCAGCGCCTGTGTGAGGCCAGTGGCATGGATCAGGTCTTTTTTGGCAGCACGGGGGCAGAGGCCAATGAGACGGCGATCAAGCTGGCACGCAAATGGGGACGGCAGGCGCGGGCGACAAGCGCATCTGCACCGGGGCGAGCCCGTCGGGCGGGGGCGCATGAGGTCATCACCTTTGACAATGCCTTTCATGGCCGCAATTTCGCCACCATGGCTGCGAGTGGCAAACCGGGCTGGGAGGCCTTATTCCCGCCCAACATGCCTGGCTTTCCCAAGGCCAAGCTCAACGACATGGCTTCGGTGTTGGCGGTGCTCTCAGACCAGACGGTGGCGGTGATGCTCGAGCCGATTCAGGGCGAGGCGGGGGTGAGACCCGCTTCGGCCAGCTTTCTGAGGGCGTTGCGCGCCTTGTGCGACGAGCAGGGCTTGTTGCTCATCTTTGACGAAGTGCAGACCGGCTGCGGCCGTTTGGGGACTTTGTTTGGTCATGAGCATTGGGGCATCACACCGGACATCATGACCCTGGGCAAAGGCTTGGGTGGTGGCGTGCCCATCTCGGCCGTGCTGGCCAAGGCGCATTGCAGTGTGTTCGAGCATGGAGACCATGGCGGCACCTACGCGGGCAACCCCTTGATGTGTGCGGTGGCCTTGGCGGTGTTTGAGGAACTCAGCCAGCCCAGCTTGTTGGCCAATGTGCGTGCCTGCGGCCAAGCGCTCAGGCAAGGCCTGGAGGCCTTGTCCACCACCTGGGGCTTGGGTGAAGTGCGCGGCGAGGGCTTGCTGTTGGCTTTGGAGCTGGGATCGGATCAGGCTGCGAGCGTGGTGGCCGCAGCCCAGGAGGCGGGCTTGCTGGTCAATGCGGCCAGGCCCCATTGCTTGCGATTCATGCCCCGGCTCAACAGCAACTTGCAAGAAATCGAATTGGGCCTGAGCCTGCTGGCGCAGGCGTTGGAGCAGGTGTATGAGCAACGCCCGCAGGCACTCAGCGTGTGAGCGTGAACACGGGGCGTCGATGCCCCACCACCCAACCCCTGGCGTTGATGAGGTCAGTGGCTGCCCAGGGTGCCAGGGCTTGGCGTTGAGCCGGGCTTGACCAGCCGAGTTGGTCCAGGGCGGCCACCGTGGCGGCGAACAGGGCGGGCTTGTTGCCGTCGATGATTTTGATGGCCAAGGCCTCACCCCGGCTTTTGCTGGCCACCACCTGAACGCCGTCCGCGCCCACCTTGGTGACCCAGTCCCCTTGGCCGATGCGCATGAAGTCGGCGTCATTTCGGTCTGTGCCCGAGACCAGCTCTGGATGCTGGGTCATGGCCGAGGCGAGCAAGCCAAAGGCCTCTCCAAACTGGGCATCGCGCTCGCCGCTGGCCAATCGCGCATAGCCCAGCGCCAGTTTGGACAAGGGCATGGCGTAATTGGGCGCTGAACAGCCGTCCAGCCCCATGGGCATGGCGTGTTCGTCCATGTGACAAGCCTGTGCCACAGCCTGTCGAATGCCTTGCTGCAAGGGATGGTCTGGCGCAATGTAGTCCTCGGTGCGCCAGCCTTGGTGCACACATGCAGCCAGAAAGCCGGCGTGTTTGCCGCTGCAATTGTTGTGGCGCTCGTCGTAGTGCAGGTTGGCGGGCGGCAGGGCGCTGGTGTAGACGAAACGCAAGGGCAGGTGGCATCCGCACGCCAGGCGCTGGTAGCTCAGCCCAGCCTTGTCCAGCATGGACTGCACTTGCTGCACGTGCATGTCCTCGCCGTTGTGGCTGGCGCACACCATGGCCAGGTCCCGTGCGTCAAAGCCCAGCGCCTGCGCCGCACCGCTTGTCATCAAGGGCAGCGCCTGCAAGGCTTTGAGGGTGGATCGGGTGAAGGTGAGCAGGTGCGGGTCCCCCGCTTGCGCCACCAACTGCCCGCGCGCATTGACCACCGCCAGGCTGCCCAAGTGCCAGCATTCAGGGGTTTGTCCACGGGTGGTTTCAATCAGAGGGATGTAGTTCATGGTGGGCAGGTGTTGGGGGGGTGACAGGTCAAACCCGGCAGGGGCTGGCGGGCAGCCTACTTTATGGGATCATGCGCCCCGTTCGGGTCATTCATCGTTTCCAGAAACCTTCTTATGGCTTTACCTGTTCAATTCAAAGGCTCTCGCATTGCTCAAACCGTGTTGCGCTGGCTGGGGTGGTCTTATCGCTTTGATGGCTTGCCAACCCGGCAAGGCGTGGTGGTGGTGTATCCGCACACCAGCAACTGGGACTTTGTGATTGGCATTTTGCTCAAATGGGCGATGGGCATCGAGGCCCACTTCTGGGCCAAGGACACCTTGTTCCGGGTGCCTTTGCTGGGGCCATGGATGCGCTGGTTGGGGGGCATCCCGGTCTATCGCCAATCTTCCAACGGCCTGGTGGGCGACACCATTGAGCGCATTGCATCCAGCCGTGAACGTGACGAGGTGCTGTGGCTGGCGGTCGCGCCCGAGGGCACGCGCAGCCTCACCCCAGGCTGGCGCACCGGTTTTTACCAAGTGGCTTTGGGCGCCAAGGTGCCCGTGGGCGTTGCCCGCTTTGACTGGAAAAGCAAATGCCTGGATCTGACCCACTTCTTTGAGCCCACCGGCGACATGGAGAGGGACTTTGCCCACATGGCGCATTTGCTCGACGGTGTTCAGGCCGCTCGACCTGCTCAGGCGGGTCCCGTGCGAGCCTTGATCAAAACCCCCCGCACCGAATGATTGCCCCATGGCCCTGGAACTCAAGCCGCTGCGTATGTTTGTTCGCGTGGTCGACCTGGGCAGCATCAGTCGCGCGGCGCGCAGGCCCTGGTTCAATGACCCGAGTTGGTTAACATCCGCCCCGTTCTGTCCTGGAGGCGTGCTCCAGATTCATTCAAGCGAGGGCCAGCGTGTTGCACCATCCGCGTCGACGATTTCTGACAACGGCCTTGCCTCTGGTGGGCATGGGTTTGGGTTTGGGCCTCTGTGGTTTGGCCAGGGCTGCCACCGAAGCCATACGCATCGGCAACACCAATCCTTATTCAGGTCCCGCTGCGGCCTGGGGTGCTGCCGGCAAGGCCATGACGGCCTATTTCCGCATGCTCAACGAGCAAGGCGGGATCCAGGGTCGCCCCATTGAGTTTTTATCGCTGGACGATGGCTACTCGCCCTCCAAAACCGTAGAGGCCACGCGCCGCCTGGTCGAGCAGGATCGGGTGCTGTTGATGTTTGGCGCTTTGGGCACCGCCACCAACATGGCTGTGCAGGCCTACCTCAATGAACGCAAGGTGCCCCAGTTGTTTGTCCAGTCTGGGGCTTCACGCTGGAATAACCCCCAGCAATTCCCTTGGACCATGGGGTGGTCGCCCAGTTACCTCAGCGAGGGGCGCATTTATGCCAAAGCCATCCTGAGCGAGCAGCCTCAGGCCAAGGTGGCCGTGCTCTACCAGAACGATGACTTTGGCAAGGATTACCTCAACGGTTTGCGCGATGGACTGGGTGCGCAAGCCAGCCGCATCGTGGCCATGGCCAGCTACGAAGTCACCGATGCCACGGTGGATTCGCAACTCATCGCGCTCAAGACCTCGGGCGCGGATGTGCTGGTCAACTTTGCCGCCCCCAAATTTGCAGCCCAGGCCATCCGCCGCCTGGCAGAAATGTCCTGGCGGCCTGTGCACTACCTCAATGTCACGGCCAACTCCATCAAGTCGGTGCTGGAAGTGGCCGGTCTGGACCTGTCCAAAGGCCTGATCTCGGCGGCGTATTACAAGGACCCCAGTGATCCGCGGTGGCAGGGCACGCCCGAGCTCAAGGCCTATCGCGAGTTCATGGCCCGCTACATGCCCCAGGCCGATGTCAACGACGTCTTTTATGTGGCGGGTTACTGCAATGCCCAGACGCTGGAGCAGGTCCTGCGGCAGGCGGGATCCGACTTGAGTCGGGTCAATGTGATGCGTCAGGCCGCCAACCTGCGGGACCTCAAACTGCCCATGCTTTTGCCTGGCATCACGGTCAACACCTCAGAGCAGGATTACGCACCGATTCAGGCCATGCAATTGCAACGCTTTGACGGCCAGCGCTGGCACTTGTTTGGGTCGATTTATGGGCGTTGAGGCCGGGGGTCGGCTGAATCGCTGTGCACACGGCGAGCGCCATTGAAGCGCTTGGCCCAATAGCTGTCGCTCATGTTTTCCACCCGCACCTGTTTGCCGGGGCGAGGCGAGTGGATGAACTGGTCATTGCCCAGGTAGATGCCCACATGGCTGTAGGCGCGTCGCATGGTGTTGAAAAACACCAGGTCACCGGGTTGCAACTCCGTGGCCTCGATGGGGTCGGTGGCCTTGGCTTGTTCAAGTGCGCTGCGCGGCAGGATCAGGCCCAGGGTGTTGGCATAAACGGTTTGCACAAAGCCACTGCAATCAAAGCCCTTGTCGGTGGTGCCGCCCTTGCGGTAGGGCGTGCCCAGGTAACCCATGGCGTCCGAGATCAGGTCATTGGCCTGATCCACCCACTTGCGCGACACACCGGTCATGACCTCCATGCTCTGCGACCAGATCGAGGGCGCAGGGGCATAGGCCGGTGCCGTGGGTTGAGCCCAGCAGGCACCAGAACAGAGCATCACGGTGAGCAACAATCGCTTCATGGGGGCGCATCATAGTGGGCCTTTGCAGGGACAATGCCGCCATGGCATCCAAATTGAAAAGGAATTTCGTATGAAAGCCTTGTTGCTCAGTAAAAACCCCGAATTCACTGCGGCGGTGACCGAGGTGAATGAAGACCAGTTGCCCAAGGCCGACGTGCGGGTGAGGGTGACGCATTCCACCCTCAACTTCAAAGATGGATTGGCCATCACCAACAAAAGCCCGGTGGTGAGGCAGTGGCCCATGGTCGCGGGCATCGATGGCTCTGGCGAAGTCCTGTCCTCCACCCACCCCGACTGGAAGCCCGGCGACGCCTTCATCCTCAATGGCTGGGGCGTGGGCGAAACGCATTGGGGTTGTCTGGCTGAGCAAGCCAGCCTCAAGGCCGAATGGCTGATTCGCCGCCCCGCCCAGCTCGATGCCTGGCAGGCCATGGCCTTTGGCACAGCCGGTTACACCGCCATGCTGTGTGTGATGGCCTTGCAGGACCAGGGGCTGCAACCCGGTGATGGTGAAGTCCTGGTCACCGGCGCAACGGGTGGCGTGGGCAGTGTGGCGGTGGCCTTGCTCAGTGGCCTGGGCTATCGGGTGGTGGCGCTCACGGGCAAGCCCGAATCGCGGGCTTACCTGAGCTCGCTGGGTGCGCACGAGGTGATGGACCGTGCAGCCTTGTCCGAGCCGGGCAAGCCCCTGCAAAAGGAACGCTGGGCTGGGGTGGTTGATGCCCTGGGTTCGCACACCCTGGCCAATGCCCTGGCACAGACCCGCTATGGCGGCGTGGTCGCGGCCTGCGGTTTGGCGCAGGGCATGGACTTGCCCACCTCGGTCATGCCCTTCATCCTGCGCGGGGTCAAGCTCATTGGCGTGGATTCGGTCATGGCCCCGCTCGCGCGCCGCCAAGTGGCCTGGGATCGCCTTGCACGAGAATTCAACCTGTCCTTGTTGCCCAGCATGACCCAGACCATTGGCCTGGATCAGGCCATCGACAAGGCTCACGCCCTCATGGCAGGGCAAGTACAAGGCCGTTGGGTGGTGAAAACATGATGATTCAAGCTGAACTCAGCCAGTTGTTGCTTGTGGATTGGCAACCCCGTTTGATCGCTGCCTTGCACGATGGGCAAGCGGCGCTGGCCAATGCCATTCGCCTGGCCACGGCCGCACAACGCCTGCAGGTGCCCGTCTGGGGGACCGAGCAAAACCCCAGCAAGCTTGGCGAATTGGTGCCCGATCTGCGTGGTCGTTGCCAGCAGACCCTGGCCAAGATGCGTTTCAGCGCCGCCAGCCCGCAATTGCAGTCCTGCCTCATGCCGCGCCCAGCGGGCAATGCTCGCAGCCTGCCGCGCCACTTGCGCGCCCAGCAAGGTGAAGCAGAACCCAGCCGCCCCATGGTGGTCATTTCGGGCTGCGAAGCCCATGTGTGCGTGCTGCAAACGGCGCTGGACCTGCTCGAGCAGGAGCAGTGGGGCGTGTGGCTGGTCACCGATGCCTGTGCTTCCCGAACCGAACGCAACCGCGATGCGGCCTATGACCGTCTGGCCTCGGCGGGGGCTGAGCTGGTGAGCACCGAGATGGTCTTGTTCGAGTGGCTGGGCACGGCCGATCACCCTGAATTCAAAGCCGTTCAAGCCCTGATCCGCTGATCCGCGCCCATCCCGTTGGTCTGACTTGGGACTTGGCTGGGGCGAGTCAGGATGACGCAAGACCCCTGTCCATAATTATGAATTTTGAGGGATGGGCCACCCCAGCGGTGTGCCACATCGGCACGGACATTCACCCCGCAGGAGACCAGACATGGGCAGCTACGCTGATTTTTACAAGCGCTCCATCACCGATCGCGATGCCTTTTGGACCGAACAGGCCGCGCTCATCGATTGGCACAAGCCCTTTGACCAGGTGTGTGACCACAGCAAGCCGCCCTTTGCCACCTGGTTCAAAGGCGGGCAGACCAACCTGTGTCACAACGCGGTGGACCGTCACCTCAAGGACCGCGCCGATCAAAACGCCCTGATCTTTGTTTCCACCGAGACGAACACCGAGAAAACCTACAGCTTTCGCGAGCTGCACACCGAGGTCCAGCGCATGGCCGCCGTCCTTCAGGCGCAAGGGGTCAAGCAGGGTGACCGTGTGCTCATCTACATGCCCATGATTGCCGAGGCCTGTTTTGCCATGCTGGCCTGCGTTCGCATTGGAGCCATTCACTCCGTGGTCTTTGGCGGCTTTGCCAGCCACTCGCTGGCCAGCCGCATTGATGACGCCCAGCCCAAGGCCATCGTGAGCGCCGACGCGGGCATGCGCGGCGGCAAGGCCGTGCCCTACAAGCACCTGCTCGACGAGGCCATCTCCCTTGCGCAGCACAAGCCGGCCAAGGTCATCATGGTCAACCGGGGGCTGGCCGATTTGCTGCCTGTTGCTGGCCGCGATGTGGACTATGCCGCCGAGCGCGCCAAGGTGATGGATGCGCAAGTGCCTTGTGTCTGGGTCGACAGTGACCACCCCAGCTACATCCTCTACACCTCGGGCACCACGGGCAAGCCCAAGGGTGTGCAGCGCGACACGGCTGGTTACGCCGTGTCCTTGGCGGCCTCCATGCGCCACATTTACATGGCCAATCCGGGAGAAACCTATTTCTCCACCTCGGACATCGGCTGGGTGGTGGGTCACAGCTACATCATCTACGGACCCCTGATCAATGGCATGGCCACCATCATGTACGAAGGCCTGCCAACCCGGCCCGATGCCGGCATCTGGTGGAGCCTGGTCGAGAAATACAAAGTCAGCGTGATGTTTTCAGCGCCCACAGCGGCACGGGTCCTCAAAAAGCAGGATCCGGCCTTCCTCACCCGATACGACCTGTCCAGCCTCAAGGCCTTGTTCCTGGCGGGCGAGCCGCTGGACGAACCCACCGCCTCCTGGATTGGCGGTGCCATCAGCAAGCCCATCATCGACAACTACTGGCAGACCGAGACCGGTTGGCCCATCATGGCCATTTGCAATGGCATCGAAGCAGCCCCCACCAAGTACGGCTCGCCCGGCAAGGCGGTGTATGGCTATAACGTCAAGCTCATCAACGAAAACACGGGCGAAGAAATCACTGAGCCCGACCAAAAGGGCGTGATTGCGGTCGAAGGACCGCTGCCCCCGGGTTGCCTGCAAACCGTGTGGGGGGATGACGATCGCTACGTCAAAACCTACTGGACCAGCATCCCCGGCAAGCAGATGTACTCCACCTTCGACTGGGGCGTGAAAGACAAGGATGGCTATTTCTACATCCTGGGTCGCACCGACGATGTGATCAACGTGGCCGGACACCGCCTGGGCACGCGAGAGATCGAGGAGAGCATCTCCAGCCACCCCAATGTGGCCGAGGTGGCCGTGGTGGGCGTGGCCGACCAGCTCAAAGGCCAGGTGGCTGTGGGCTTTGCCGTGCTCAAAGACCCCAGCAAAGTCGATTCGCCCGAGGCCGCGCTCAAGCTGGAGGGCGACATCATGAAGGTGGTGGACAGCCAACTGGGCGCGGTGGCCCGACCGGCGCGTGTGCGTTTTGTGACCCTCTTGCCCAAAACCCGCTCGGGCAAGGTCTTGCGCCGTGCCATTCAGGCGGTGTGCGAGGGGCGCGACCCCGGTGACCTCACCACCATCGACGACCCGTCGGCCTTGCAGCAAATCATTGACCTGATCAAGTCCTGATCGGTCTGAGCCTGATCTCGCATCGGGCAAGTTCTCTTGTTCACGCTCGTTTATTTTGATAAAAAAGGGTGAATACAAGGGAAATTTTTCATGCGTTTGAGCACAAAAGATCTGCACGAATCCGTTCAGGCCGTGAGTGGCGTGTACTGCGCGCATGAATTGCAACTGGACCCCAGAAGCAAATCGCTGCACACCCAACTCAGCACCAAGGGGCAGTGGGCGCAGTCGATGGGTTTATGCACGGTCGATCTGGCTTACGGTGCCAAGGTCAAGGTGGATGCGGGTCGATTCCCCAACCTCTACCTCTTCATGCACTGCCAATCGGGACGGGGCATCGTGACGCAACACCACAACAAGATGGCGTGGCTACCCGGTTCAACCTTGCCCGTCTCGGCCAATTTGCGCACCCGTTTTGACTTTGAAGAGCAGTTTGCCCAGACCTCCTTTCCGGTGGATGGCGCCTACCTCAACGGGTTGTGCAGTCGCTTGCTTGGCTACAGGCCAGACCAGGAAGTGCGATTTGATCTGACCCCATTCCCCCACAGCATGGCGGCCACTTGGCGGCACCTCATGGGGCTGATTCAATCCTTGCCCAGTGATCTGCCGCCTGCAGCGCAATCCAGCCTGCGTGAACATGTGGTGACGCTGCTGCTCACGCAGCTCGCCCACAACCTCAGCGATGCCCTGACCCAGCCCCATCAAGGCAAGGGCCAGCGCACCTCGGTGCAGCTTGTGCTGCAGGCGCACGACTACATTCAGGCGCATTTGGACAACCCCGAGCTGGTGGTGTCGGATGTGGCGCAGGCCATTGGGGTCAGTGTTCGGGTTTTGCAATATGCATTTCGCAAACACAAGCGAACCACCCCCCAAGCGCATTTGCGTGAATGTCGACTCGAGCAAGCGCACACGCAACTGATGAACCTGGCTACCAAGCCTGGTGCTCGCGCCTCCCTGGGCGAGGATCAACCGGTTGGCCGCATTGCCATGGATTGCGGTTTTTTCCATTTGGGGCGATTCGCCCAGTACTACAAACAGAAATACGGCATGTTGCCCTCCCAGACGGTGCGCTTGGCCCTCCAGGGATGACTCAGTCCTCAACGGGTGCCAACAGGTGTGTCGTTAACTGGATAGTCGGTGGATCGCGGATGAGGCGTTGCACGGTGGACGCTTAGGCTGAACCTGTACGAGAACAGCCGCCTGATGGATGTGCATGAACAGGCCGAGTGTTCATCGTGCCATGTTCAATCATCAGGAGACTCACATGACCACCTTGTCCAAAGAATTGGATTTGTCCCCCACATATGGGGCTTTCATCAACAACGTATTTCAACCCATCAAGGGTGAGACCTTTGCCGCCAACCATTCCGGCACAGGGGAAGAATTGGCCCGAATCGCGCGCTGCGGTGCCGCCGAGATTGACCAGGCGGTTCAGGCCGCTGCCAAGGCCTTCCCAGCCTGGAAGGCCACCTCACCCGAGGAGCGCTCGGCCATGCTGCTCAAACTGGCCGCCGCAGTGGAGGCCGACACCCCCCGTTTGATGAAGATCGATTCGGTCGACATTGGTCGGCGCCTGTTTGAAACGGGTTTGGACCACTTCTTTGCCGTGTCTCAGTACCGGTACTTTGCTGCGGCCATCATCACGCATGAGGGATTGGGTCGCCCCATTCCAAACGGTTACCTGGTGGCCAAGCGGGAACCCTATGGCGTTTGCGGACAAATCATTCCGTGGAACGTCCCCGCCATCATGGCGGCCTTCAAGATTGCACCGGCAGTGGCCGCAGGCAACACCGTGGTTCTCAAGCCCGATGAGCACGCCAGCCTGAGCACCCTGGAGTTATGTAAACACATTGCCAACATCTTCCCGCCCGGTGTCATCAACATCGTTCCGGGCCTGGGCGAAGAAGCCGGCGCCGCATTGACCGCTCATCCCGGCGTTGCCAAGCTGGCATTCACGGGCAGCAGCGAGGTGGGGCGCATCGTTTCACTCGCTGGTGCGCAACGCTTGGTGCCCGTGTCACTGGAGTTGGGAGGCAAAAGCCCCAACATCATCTTCCCCGACGTCGAGGACCTGGACGCGGTGGTGGACAACGCCACCTTTGCCACCATGTATTGCAATGGGCAGTCATGCCTGGCTGGGACTCGCTTATTTGTGCACGACGCCATCTACCAGGATGTGATTGACCGCTTGGTGGCCAGCATGGAGCGCATCAAGGTGGGTTCTGCCCTGGCCGCCGATACGGTGTTGTCCAATCTGGTGTCTGCTCGGCAGGGCAATCGGGTGCTTGACTACATCAGCCTGGGCAAGCAAGAAGGGGCGAAATTGCTCACTGGTGGTCATCGTGTCCAGGTGGCCGGTGAAGAGCAGGGCTACTTCATTGCTCCGACCGTGTTCGAGGCCAAAAACAGTATGCGGATTGCCCAGGAAGAAATTTTTGGTCCCGTCTTGTCTGTCATACGCTGGAGCGATTACGAGCAAATGCTGGCTGAAGCCAACGGGGTGCGCTATGGCCTGGCCGCCGGCCTCTACACCAGCAACTTGCGCAACGCATGGGAAACCGCTGACCGCTTGCAAGCGGGTTCGGTCTGGATCAATCACTACTTCAATCTGGCCAGTGGCTCACCGTTTGGCGGGTTCAAGGAAAGTGGCATCGGCAGCGAGTACTGCCACGAGACCCTCAACATGTACACCCACCTCAAGGCGATCACGGTTCAAACCGGGGTGGTGCCGCCCTGGTTTGCACCCAAACCCGCCTGAACCCCGATGTCAACTCGCTTTGAAGCCCCACACCCCATGTGTTGGGGCTTTTTTCGTAAGACTGATGAAGGGAATGGACTGGCATAATCAGTTGGCTTTCGGCCCTTCCCAGCCACTGTCGCATCCGCCAACCGGTTCAGCCGTGACGCGGAAGGTAGTTTCAACCAACTAATGTTCTCTTCAGGAGAACGGAGGTAGCGAGTCAATGAGCGAGACCAAATCCGTCTACGCGGCCTATTCGGCCAACACCCATCTCTTTGGGGGCAATGGCCCTTACGTCGAGGAGATGTACGAAAACTACCTGGCCAATCCAGGCAGCGTCCCCGACAACTGGCGCGATTACTTTGACGCCCTCCAGCATGTCCCCGCAGTCGACGGCTCCAACGCCAAAGACGTCCCCCACCTCCCTGTGATCAATGCCTTTGCCGACCGCGCCAAGCAAGGCGGCACCCGTGTGGTCATGGCCAGTGCCGATGTCGAAATGGGCCGCAAGCGCACCGCCGTGCAACAGCTCATTGCTGCTTACCGCAATGTGGGTGCACGTTGGGCTGATCTGGATCCCTTGAAGCGCACCGAGCGACCCAACATCCCCGAGCTGGAGCCCTCGTTCTACGGCTTCACCGATGCCGATCACGAAACGGTGTTTGACACCTCCAACACCTTCTTCGGCAAAGACCGCATGAGCCTGCGCGAGATCCTCAATGCGCTGCGTGAAACCTATTGCGGCACGGTCGGTGCGGAGTTCATGTACACCACCGACATGGTGCAAAAGCGCTGGTGGCAGCAAAAGCTCGAGAGCATCCGCAGCAAACCCAATTTCAGCGTCGAAAAGAAAAAGCACATCCTTGAACGACTCACCGCAGCAGAAGGCCTTGAGCGTTACTTGCACACCAAGTACGTCGGTCAGAAGCGCTTCTCCCTCGAAGGCGGCGAGAGCTTCATTGCCTCCATGGACGAACTCATCCAGCGCGCAGGCGAGCAAGGCGTGCAGGAAATCGTGATTGGCATGGCGCACCGTGGCCGCCTCAACGTGCTGGTCAACACCCTGGGCAAGCTGCCCGGCATGCTGTTTGCCGAGTTTGACCACACCGCACCCGAAGAGCTGCCCGCTGGCGACGTGAAATACCACCAGGGTTTCAGCTCCGATGTGGCCACCCCTGGCGGTCCGGTTCACCTCTCCTTGGCCTTCAACCCCTCTCACCTTGAAATCGTCAACCCCGTGGTCGAAGGCTCGGTGCGTGCCCGCATGGACCGCCGTGGCGATGCCAAAGGCAGCCAGGTTCTGCCGGTGCTGGTGCATGGCGATGCGGCTGTGGGCGGGCAGGGCGTCAACCAGGAAACCCTGTGTCTGGCGCAAACGCGTGGTTACACCACGGGTGGCACGGTCCACATCATCATCAACAACCAGATCGGTTTCACCACCTCTGATCCGCGCGACCTGCGCTCCACCGCGTTTTGTACCGACATCTTCAAGATGGTCGAAGCCCCGGTGTTGCACG
>JACCED011527576.1_pt1 | contig 15405 bp, 13 predicted proteins | sample 7455021 | NCBI WGS metagenome assembly JACCED01 (sample SAMN15323456, study PRJNA562643) | freshwater metagenome | isolation source: river surface water | place: USA:Blue River Watershed | collected 2017-08-19 | reverse complement strand
GATTGACGAAGATCAAGTTCTCACCAACTTTCGTCTTCCGTTGATGGAAAGCCTGGTCAAGAATCTTCAATTGAAGTGCGTATCCGGTAACGCTGATTCATTGCCGCCAATTCGCATTGAAACAAAGAAATTCGAAATCTCGTCTCAGTCTACCGGGAAAACGATATTCGATTGTTGCGCGATGATTTTGCGGAAGTGTGCCGAACATCATTACGAGTATCATACTGACGGACTCATATTTACTCCGATCGACTTCGGTGTGGGTAGTAATGTTCGAAACGATCCTACGGAGGCAGGACCATTATACAAGACAACATGGGATTATTCGTTCAAGTGGAAGCCCGCTCATATGAATACGATTGATTTCCTTGTCACAACAAAGAAAGGCGAAGATAATGAAGATCTCGTCAGTAACGTATTTAAGTCGGGTATGGATATGTCGCGATGCGTTCAAGTTCAGCAGTATAAGACACTTGTATTGCGTGTTGGTTATGATGAGCGAAAGCATGGTCATTTGAATCCATGCGTCGCCCTCATTGAAGGTAGTGGGGAGGAAGGGGGGCGACGACATAGAGCAACTGAGTCAGAAAGTGCTGTAACTGCATCAAACGCCGTAGACTCATACAAACCAGCACCATTCTTTCCGACATACCCTTATGATAATGATGCGCACATTTGCCATATTATGATGCGTCCGGATGAAGCGGGTGTGAACCAAATGATGACGACGGAAAACGATATCATCCAAGATGAAACCATCGTTGAGTTTAGTTATGATGCTTCTCAACCGGTGCATTGGCGTTGGTCTCCACTGCGTGTTCGTCACGATAAAACCGCGGAATATCGTTCTGGTGGCAAAAATTACGGAAATGCGTATCATGTTGCAAACAATAACTGGCACTCGATTCATAATGCAATCACGGAAGAGATGATCATGACGGGTGAAGGTATTCCAGATGAATTATCCAACGATGACATCTACTACAATCATGCAGAATCGGGCGGAGGAGGCAGCGGTATCGATGTAGGACGTGGAACCAAAGTTCGTACATTGACAAAGGGAATGCGTGACTTTCATAACTTGTATATCAAGCGCAAATTGATCATGAGTGTTGCACGTCCTGGAAATACACTTATTGATCTTGCTGTAGGTAAGGGCGGCGATTTACCGAAGTGGATTGCCGCGAAACTCGGGTTTGTATTTGGGATTGATTATTCAAAAGACAACTTAGAGCACAAGTTCGACGGTGTATGCGCGCGATACCTGGATATCAAGAAGACGAAGCGTAATATTCCGGATGCGATCTTCATTCATGGTGACAGCAGTAAAGAGATACGTGGTGGTCAAGCTGCGATTAGCGAAAGGTACCGTCTCATTACACGTGCGATCTTTGGTGAAGGTGCAAAGGATGCAAGTTTGTTAGGTCGTGGTGTGTATCCTCATTATGGTCGCGGTGCTGATGGTTTTGATGTGTGTTCAGTTCAGTTTGCAATCCACTACTTCTTTGAGAATATTATGAAACTGCACACTTTTCTTCAGAATGTATCCGAGTGTACAAAACTGAGCGGTTATTTCATCGGAACATGCTTTGATGGTGCGCGTATCTTTCAGGCACTCGCGCGATTAGAAAGCGGCGATGAGATAAGTGTTTTGAGTGGCAGTAATGCGGTGGGCGGTGTAGGAAGTGATCCTCAGCGTATGTGGTCCGTTCGAAAGAAGTATCATCAGACAGAATTCGAACCGGATAGCAGCAGTATCGGTTATGAGATTGAAGTGTATCAGGATTCGATCAATAAGGCAACCCGCGAATTCCTCGTGAACTTTGATTACTTGACACAGCTATTAGAAAATTACGGGTTTGATCTAGTTTCACCAGAAGAAGCCGCTACAACACTTGTATTTCCGATGCCAGATGGAACAGCGACATTTGATGGCATGTATCATCAGATGGAGTTGGATTGCAAGAAGAAGCGCGAAGAAGGGGCGGGAGCAGTCGATGACGAAGGATGGTCTCGTCAGTGCCGGCAAGAATACGGTTCCGCGCTATACATGACGCCCGAAGAAAAACAGATTTCGTTCTATAATCGGTATTTCATATTTCGTAAGAACCGAAACATCAACGCGAAACAGTTGAAGAGTAGCTTTCTCAGTTATGCTGGATTACAAGAAGAACAAGACCGGGCTGCAGCTAGCAGCGCAAAAGGTGAAGACGACCTTGCGGCTGAACATATTGCGCTTGAAAAGATCGCAAAGGCATCACGACCGATTGATGTTGCATCAAAACCGGCAATTGCTGCACATATTTTAGAACAACAACGAACCGAAAAACAGTTGGCAGCGATTTCAGGATCTGCCGCTGCTGCAGTTGAAACGTCGTCATCGTCAACAGCAGCGAAGCCAGCCACGATGAAAATCAAACCCAAGCCGAAAAAAGTGACTGCAAAAGCGAGTGCGGCGGCAGCAGCAGCAGCGAGTGCAGCTGCGGTAGAAGAAGCAGAAGTTGAAGCGCAATCTGCGCCAATTGAGCAAATCGAGAAAAAGATACAAAAACGAACAAAGAAAGTAAAAGCGTCTGAAGATGCAGTAGAACCAAAACCAAAACCCAAAAATGCAGAAGAAGCTTCAGGAGCAGCAGCAGTAGCAGCCGCAGCCGCACCTAAGCCAAAACGACAGACGAAGAAAAAAACTAACTTATAAAGATTTGCATAATAGCTATAACGGATAATACATGTTTAAAAAATCGCCCAAAAATTGCTTTAAACCTGTATTTCATACAAGTACACCCGGAACGTGTGGAAGTTCTGAAAGTGATTCACACAAACATACCAACGGTCCATTTCTTTCTTACTATAATCATTTTTTATTGCCACAGGTTGGCATTCTTAAAGATTCCTGTAACGAATACATTCCTCTTCCGATATCGATTGAGCATTTATCAAAAAATGACAGCTCGAGTGATGCGTACCAAAAACAGTGCAACGATAAGATAGATCGTGTATATGTTTCCTCATCCGTTTACTCTCATCTCTGCGACATTAAAGCGCAGATCGAAAAATATCAGGACGCATGGGATAATATCAAAAAGTTTACGAACCCGTATGAATACATACACACGAATATTTCTGGTAACAAAACAAATATAAGTAAACTTCGGCCACTTTCGCGGTCTTTTTATAAAATGATAGAGATCATTAAAAATCACACGTTTCTATCTCAACTAAACCATACAATCGTACCAAAACCAGATACGAAAATGGGGATCAACACGTTTCATCTCGCAGAAGGACCTGGCGGTTTTATTGAAGCCATTTCTTATTTGCGCGGTCAAGAATTTCTTCGTGTGATGAAAGAAGAAAGTACGAAAGCTGTCAGTACAAGTACTGCGTGCGTAAATACGATTTTACCAGATTCCAGTATCCAAATTTTGAAACGTAATACAGAACTGCACGATGAAGTCATGAAAGACCTTGAACAATTACGAACATCACGACGTATTTTTGAAAGTCAAAAAATAACATATGACAACAGCGGAAGCGGGGGCGGAAGCGGGGGCGGAAATACACAAGTTACGTACGCTAATGATCGTTATTATGGAATGACATTGATCAATGACGACCCGATTTGCCCTGGATGGAAAAAAACCCGTGCATTTCTTGGCAATCATCAGAACGTAGTGATTGAAACGGGTGCAGATAAAACAGGTAATTTGATATCACTAGATAATTTCATGCATTGCGCCGCGAAATATCAGAATAAGATGAACATCATAACTGCAGATGGCGGTTTTGATTTTTCGGTCGATTTCAATAACCAAGAAAATATGGCAACGCAACTTATACTGTGCGAGGTGTTTTATGCGCTCGCTATGCAAAAACAAGGTGGTACGTTTATTCTTAAAATATTCGATGTGTTTCACAAACCAACTGTTGATATTCTATACCTCTTGTGCTACTACTACAATAGCGTATCTATCATGAAACCACACACAAGTCGAATTGCGAACTCGGAAAAATACGTGGTTTGTCAAGGTTTCAAAATTTCGGATTCAAGTAAAATCGTAGAGCAATTTTCGGAACTATTCGAAAGTTTGTCTTCATGCCCGGAAAGAATATTGTCCATAATACCGCAAGATCACGATCTCTATTTTCTGAACAAGATTGAAGAGATGAATGCAATGGTGAGTTTTCAACAAATCGAAAATATAACATCAACATTATCAATTATAACGAACCATCGTAACACTGAAAAATTAGATCATTATAAAAAATCAAATGTAAATAAGTGTATTGCATGGTGTGAACACTATGACATTCCGTATCATGTTCATCACGCGTCAATTCAGTCAACAAATATCTTTTTAAATCGATCATGTGTGGTTATAGGATCTCCGCCAACTATCCCACCAAATGCGTTGACGGTAACAGCATCTGCCGTAATGGTAGGACCTACCGGATCAACTGGTAGTGTGATGCATCCAATGTAGTAAAACAGTCTAAATATATATCAAAATGTATGGTAATATACTAACAATGCAAAGTACATTACAGTTTATCGCAGGCCAAATGAAGAAACCAAGAGAACGATTTGAGACGATATTGGAGCCCCTTCAAGCATTACTACAAATCGGGTTTCTTGCATATTATCCGATTGGTAGTAAATTAGCCATTCATAATAACATTTTGACGATACAAGAACCAGGTTATACACAGAATGTCCGCAGGTGGTACAATAACGACAAGAAGGAGGATGTGTTTTATTTGTATAATGTGTTTTCGCGGTTTAATAAATTTTATAAGACGGTGCTTTCGAGTGGAGGTGGTGCTGGTGGAGAAAATGCTGCATTGTTTGCATTATTGAATGAATTAGCAAAAACCGGCATCAACAACCTTACGCGCACGTATAACCAGACGGATAAAATCCATATTCTGCATACTTTGCAAATGTATAAAGGGATGCTTGATAATCCGGAATTGGTACGAAGGTTGGCGAAGCCGGATGATACACGCGAACCAGATGATGAACTGCCACCTCAATTTCCACTCAAGATTAAAAGTTCGAACTCATCGCCACCCTTACGCCCGCTTCCTTCTTCTGGGACAGGAAGCAGTGTCCCAATCGACAGTCTTGTAGATACGAATATCGATTTGATCTTTATTAAAATAACTGAACTTTACACACAGGATGATTATACGATCATTTATCATACCCTTTTGAAAATTCAAAATGATACACAATATTATATGAATTATGTTGAAGGGTTGAATAAAATACTGGAACCGGTAAATATTCGCATCAAAAAATGGATCGATGACAATATTGTATTTTAATATGAAAAGTGGAACTAGTCCATCTCCAACTTCACCCAACATGGAATATAAGGCGCATTCGATAATTCGCCTTTTATTTTACGAGAAAATTCTGGGAACGCGATCTTTATTTTTGCGTCTTCGCCCGTTTTGACAAACTGATTCAACTGTTTATATAACTCACGGATTGCAGGATATGAAATGTTCATCTGAAGTTCGGTGAGTTTGTCAATGATCGGTCGCACTTGTTCGCGTCGTTGCTCAATTGTACGTTCTGTTTGCGCTGGAGTCGCTATCGCCGCCGCTGCCGCTGCTTGTTTCTTTTTCATATTTCGCTTCCAGTGTTTTCCGCGTCCATATTGCCCGGCTTGTTGCAATGGGAGGTTACTGTCATTTTCAATCACGGTCGCATTTGTTACTGGTACTGCTGCTGTAGTTTCGGGAGCTTGAATATGAATGTCTTCGGTGTCTTCAGGAATAAGAATCGATTCTTGTCGTAGTTTGTCTTCGAATGACGGCGTAGCCGGTGCAGTGATCGTCGTCTCAAGAGCGTCAAGGTTTTCGGTTATCGTAGTAGCGCCGCTAATATCCATAGACATCGTTGCACCCATTTATTACAATAAGATACAATAAACTAGATTTTTTATACCTATTTTATTGCCATAAAGAATGCCTAAAAGACCGTATCAAAATCGTCATTGTACATTTTATCGCCTTTCTTGATTTCATTTACATCATGAAAGGTCTTGCTTCTCATAAGCGGGACATTTGTTCGTATTTTCATATTCAAATGAGGATTCGTAAGAACCTGCACAAGAACTTCGCGTCGGTTTGCATATTGACGACTTTGAATCGCGTAATACGTATAAAAATTGTGAAATGACATATTCCGTATATGGTCATTTATAGTGGCAGCCGTTCCTTCTGCCGACTTTCCATGATAACAATCCAATACATCTTCACATACAGCAATTCCAGTGACATCCGCTAGATTTTCTGGCAACGAGAGATTTCCATCAATGACAAACCCATCTTTCTTGGATACTTCTTCATACTGTTTACGAATTGCGGCGATCTTGCGTTCATACGTTGCAACATCGTCTGGTGACCACCAGTTTTTAATGACGCCGCGATGGTTGTATATACGAGAAGACACATGAAGCGAATGAGAGATTTCATGTCCAAATGTGAAACCTACTGACGCCAAATCGTATTCATACCCACGCCCAAACTGAACATTTAGACTATGCATGTATGCAGTTGGAATATAAATACTGTTGCTGTTAGGTGTATAATAAGCATTTACTACGTAGGATTGGTAACCAACCAGTTTCATCGTACTCCAATTCATAAGATCAAGGTCGTTCGCAGATAATGCACTATTTGGATTTGTATGATGTTTCGCGAGATATAATGTCCGTTGAAGACTTCGTTTCTTAAGATTGCCCCATGCGTCTTTCGGATCATAATCCAAGTTTACAGGATCAGGCGACGAGAGATTCGCCTCACCCACATAGATTTTCAATGTATTCAGTTTCTTCATTGCACCCTTCTTCGTATATGCGGACATCCACGTATTCTTTTGAATACGATCCTTATAGCATTCTAATACCGTATTTCCAATCTCTCGAACTTTCGTAATCATCTCTTCATTTTTGAACCGTTTCGTGAATTCGGTTGTCATTGTTTTTGGGAATGTATATGCAAGTCCAATAATTGGGAGGTATTCTCTCGGGAAGTGTGTATCTTTCCCACGAATAAGTGTTTCATTGAAGTCCAAGTATATATTTCGCCATTTGTCATGAAAACAAATGAGTTGACGCATATAAATAAAGTACCAGTAACTCTTCCATTTGTCCGACGCCCATTCTTTTTTCAAGCATGTCATGATTGATTTAATGTAACCGATCTGGTACACGATGAAATACGGCGGCGCAGACACTTTGCCATCATGGGTTGGATAACCGATCCATTTTGCGAATTCATGCCAGTCGATACCCGTCAAACACATTGCATCCTGTACGAGTACACGTGTAGCTCCACGAATATTCTCTTTATAATGTGGGAGTTTAAGTCGTTCATGTATTTCATCTGAGTTTGTGCATGTCATATCTGCTTCACAATCACAATGTCGATGCTTATTCTTGGCTTGTTTCTTAGATTCCGAGAGATGTGGAGGTTTGTCTGGATGAGTAGCGGTCTTATAAATGTTTGCATAGTTGTCATCAAATCTGGGGTCTGTATTATTCATATGGGTCATAATCTGGCATTCCGTATCGTAGACATCTTGCGCTTTTATATTGTGCGTTTTTTCATAATCACTGCCAAGACATTTTGTAAAAACATCGTCAATGAATTTCATAAACGCTTTTGTAATCCGTTGTTTGTATTTAATATATTCGATTGTTTCAGTTTCAGGTGGGGATCCAGAGTCTTCGATATCCGTTTTATCGTCTTTTGATTTTGATCTTCTCTTTTTTGCACCCCCAGTTTGGTTTTCGCGTACCACAGTTTTATTACTTATATTCAAACGTACCCCTCGCATTTGTTTTTCAAGGACAGAATCATTCAAATAAAAACGATAATCGTATAATGATAAAGATGGGCCGCAGATATGCGCTGATAATCTACCTGGGGTGTATTCATCCGGATAAATATTCCAAACAACCGGGAGCGCCCAACTTACCATTTCACATTGATTCAATACTCCAAGAAATTTGTAGAGGTTATTTTCTTGTATGTGTTCATTGTATAATTTACAAAAATCGGAAATATGACGATGGATGGGCTCCGGATTCAAGTTCCGGAATGAAGTTATGATATGTTTCATTTCATGAGCGACTGGTGTATTGCTTCGCGTATATTCGCTTACCATGCTAAGTACATTATGGTACATTTCGTCCTGTATGAGTTTAAAATTGTCTAAAGGGCGGATGTATTTCAATTCTCTCGGAAGTGTCTTTGGGACTTCATTCAACCATTTTCGATTTGCCCATAAGTAGAAGTTATTTACACGTAGAGAATCATACTTATCATGTCGCTTTAACGTCTTATGATGACGATGATGACCCCGTTTACGAGTTTTGCTATTTCGAGACATAATAGATATTTCACGAATATATGATATATCGGCTATATATTCGTGAGAAATTAAGAACAGACATTAACACTTGATATGAGGACGCTTGACTGCCCGATTGTATAAGTTACAGTCGGGCTTGAAAATCTTACTCTTGATGAAATAGGGTGCGCCCATCGATGCACCGTGATATTGACCAGCATTTCCAGCAGCGACACCGTAAGCGCTCTTGAATGAAGCACCGTTCTTCGTGATCGTTTCTAACTTCAATCTCTCGAGACGTGTTCCTGCACTCACTGCACCTTGCACTCCGTATTTCACGTTGTTCGGTTTATGAATGACAGTCGCTCGGCATTTTGCCCGATCTCCCGCATCCGGATAGATTCTCTCCGCATTTCCACAGTTGGTAGAATAGTACACTTGAGAACCCGTTTTCGAATCACTTGGATTTGCTGGTGTTCCATCGGGAAGAACATACTGATTCGGCGTTCCAGACATCTTAGAGAATGTTTGCTGTTGTTGATACGTCCTGCATCTAGCCTGAAGATAGGATGATGTATTGGTGTGATATGCACGACTTACATTCGTGTTTCCGCTTCGAATAATCCTTTTCTTTGGATTGAACGAGAGATTTTTCGTTTCATAGATACCTGTATTGATTTGGTATGAACCCGGTTGTCCTGGCACTCCTACTTGTTTATAACCGGGATTCTGTACAATTTCATCAGGCATACATTCACGCAAAAAAGGGCGCGGGATATCTTGAACAACGTAGTTTTGTTTGGAAGCAATTCCCGCATCACAACCACAAGCTGTTCCTCTAAAGACGATACCGCCTGGACGGTCGATAAATCCAATGGTAGGACGAGACTTGTTGGTTGATGACGGCATAAGGCTTTTACGCCAGTGTTTGATTGGACGAGGATTAAATTTGGAGTTCTTGATCAACTTCTTATTTGCAGGAAAACTACAGCATTTGGTATCTCTACCAAAATCATTCAATGGATTACCTGGTGTTTCAGGTCCATTCTCTGCAGGTCTAGTAAATCCAGCGAATACACTTCGCGTAGTTGACTCTTTTGTGGACGTTATTGCAACTCGCATTGTTCTAAAATTGAGAGGCCATGATACAAACGATTTACTCATTATCTCTTTCTAATTATCGTATAGACAATATTATTATTATTATTTATTATTATTAGTTATATACAATAATAGAGAAGATGTTTGAATACATTGAATTCTATACAAAGAATCTCTCGAACTTCACAATATTATTATTGATTGGTGCATTGATCGCGATACTAGATATCACTTTTCGTAATGTGGTCAAGGGCGTTTATCTAAATGTAAGAGATAATATACGAAGAAAACATGGTATCGGTGGCGGTATTGATAGTATAGAGTCTGGAAGTAGTGGCGGCCCTATTCGTGAAGGTATGGAAAATGACAAGGAAAGTCTATGCCCGACTGAATGTAGTTCTGTTGCAGCTCTTCAAAAACGATTAACAAGCTTGATTGAAAGTGCTAGTAGACTTCAAAAAGACATTCAGAAAAACAACGAAACGATTAAGAAACAGCAAAAATTAATTGAAAATATGCAAAAGAGCGTCGAAAATATGACAAAGAAGAAGTAGTTGAGCGATGGATTCAATAGTATAAAATCGTAGTAAAATGTAAAGACAATGTTATTTCATACGTTTATACATGCTGACGGCGATGCAGATATCCATAGTTCAATATTTAGGTCAAATGTAGTACAGTTTATCAATGATGATCAGACCCACCCAATTATGAAATATCAAGCATTTATTATTGCATTTATATTGATTGTTTCTGGGTTGTTGATATTGTTATTACTCAACGGCGAGAAAATATTCGGACATTCTTACTGGAAACATTTGTTTATTCCGGTTAAACCAAAAAAGAGTGTTGAGAATCCTGATTATATGTCTGACGCAGCTATCTTTCGTAAAGCGATAGAAGGTATGACGTCCAAAAAATCAGATTCAGACGAAAGTACAAAGGATGGAAAGGCGACGAATAAATCAGGACAATATACTAGTTCAGATAAAGACGGATATGAAAAGAGTAAGAAATCAGCATGCGGTACAAGTTGTGGACAATATGTAGAACTAAAAGGTAAAATAAATGATCTGTCTAAATATGTTGACGCTGTAAAAGAACAGACAGAAGCTGTTAAAGAAACAGAGGCAAAACTAACAGAATTAGGAAAAAAAATAGAAGATGTGAATAAGTCATTGTCTCCAGGTGGACAGTTAGATATAACGATTTAACACTTTGTAAACGGTGTATGATTGATTATTTAATCTAACTATTAATTAGTATCGATAGAATGTCATCGTTATTAGGACCATCATATGATTATTGGAAAAGTATTAAACAGCCATCCGAGATGGGAATGTCTCCGGGATTTTCTCTCGGTGCATTGGCAACAAATGTAGACGGTCTTCTTTCGTATGTTGAAGTTCTTATTTCGGGAACTGGAAATGCAAGCGTTACTGGAAAACCTCTAGGAAACAAATTCTTCTTAAAAACAACTGGTCAATGTAGCGAAACAACTGCGGAGCAGTGGAAGAAAGAACGAGATGAAGACGCAGCATGGGAAAAAGCATATGAAGAGGTTGAAAATAAAGAAGGTGCGAAACAAATTACAGAAGATCAAGCTACAAAACAGAAAAATGCACTGAATGAACAAAAGAAACAACGTGAAGAAAAGCGCGCAGCTGATAAAAAGAAAGTACAACGGTGGATCTATGTTAACAATATACCGGATGGAACGATCCCTTTTATTGCAAGCGGTTCTGATGGCCGCACATTTGATGATCTTCGTGGTTTGATTCCCGGTGCTCTCGGAAATTTAGGTGCATTGAACCCAGTTCAATTATTCAAAGGGTTTACTGCCGGAACATATCCAGACTGTGCGGAAGTTACATTGACAACTGTCGATAACAATAACGTTAAACAAAGTGAGCGACGTCATATTGCTCTTGTTGAAATGGTAGAAATGAATCCATGTTGGTTTCCAAACGGTTACAATCCTGCTTCTGGAAGACGATGTCCGAAAGCGAATCGAGATGGTTTCGATGACATGGCCAGTTTAGCGGGCTCTTCGGGTGTAGCATACGATAAATCACATCGAAGCCCGTTAAGTTATAACATAGCTTCATCGAAATCGTCGCCGATGACCGGATTATATTATGACAAATTTCAGCGGCATAATGCTAACAAAGGTGATAAAGATAATCGCGGCGAAAACAATGACGATAATGAACGTTTGAATGCAAAAGAGGTCCTTGAACGTCATAATAATAATGTAGGGTCATTTTATAATCATCCAATGGTTTTTGAAGATAATCATGAAGAACCATCAATGTACGATGAAATGATCCAGAAATTATCGAAATTAATGGAACGGAATGAAAACGGCAGTAATGAAGATTATTCTGATGTGAGTGGTGACCCATTGTCACAAGTATATTACTATAGTTTAACCTTTATTTTGCTATATTTGCTTTATAAATTGTTATACACAAAGAAAAAGTAATCGTATGAAGACACGCTTTGACGTGTATTCATATTACGCAGTGATGCATTGTATTTATTTACGTAATGTTTGGTGACGGTTGCGTCGTTTATGATGACGATGTGTCTTGTTCTTCTTCATGCTTTGTAGGTAGTGATTTTTTCCGCCACTGAATAACCCATTGTTTGCACCTGTTGCCCCAGGGGGCGGTGCTGTGGGGGCGGCTGGTTGTGATTCTCCTATTACAGGTTGCTCTAATGCTGTGGCCGCGGCTGCTCCTGCTTCTGCTGCTGCTGGTACACCATTTACCGGCGCCGGAATTGCAGCTTGATCGGATGCTACTGCTGCTTCTACTGTCGCTGCTGACTGGTCTTGTTCTTGATTCACTGGAATCTCTTCAAGGTCAGATTCAGAACCAGAGTCCGAACCAGATTCAGAACTTGAATCTAACTCTGGTATAGCCGGTGCAGCCTCTGGTGCATTATTCGTCGTTTCACTTGGAATACCTGCTGCCGGCATTTCTGCAGATGCTTCTGTACTTGTAGCTGCTACTTGGTCTGCTACAATTGGAGCCGCTGCCATAGCGGTAGCTGCGCCTACACCAGCAGCAAGTGCTGCATTATTATCTTGAGGGGGAGGAGGTACTTCTGTTTCTGGTGCCGCTACTTGTTCGGGTTCCGGTGCGGGTGTAGGTTCAGATGATAATTCAGGTTCTGTATCATCTAAGCCTAAACCATCCACAGGAAACCCATTCTGATCAGCATGTTTCTTCAATGAAAGTTTCAACTGTGCTACAGATCCTTCAATTGCGAAGAATGACGCTATTATCTTTGAAAATTCACTATTATCCTTTTTTCCATTAGATTCATCGTTTTTTTCCGACTTCAAACGTCTATTTTCCTCTTTCAGTTTGTCATATTTATTACGAAGTGTTTGTATTTCTCGTTCGAAATTTTTGAATGTAAGTTCATCTTGTTCATCGTCACTTGCGTCGCTTTCACTTTCGCTTTCGCTTTCGCTTATCACGTTCGCAGTTGCTGTAGTGGCCGCAGCTGCAGTAAGTGCTGCTGCAGGAGCAGGAACCGCATTTTCACTTTCGCTTTCCTCACTTTCGCTTTCTTCGCTTCCGCTCTCTTCGCTTCCGCTTGATCCGCTTTCTTCATCTTCCTTTTTGTTACCGGTAAACAGATTTTTTAATTTATCTAATGCCGATTCATCTTTACCCTGTTTTTCACCTTCAGCAGACGCGTCTGTTGTTTCTTCCGCTTCAGCTTCCGGTTGTACTGGTGCAACAACTGGTTCAGTTGTTGTTTTACCTTCTGATACAATTTGTGCGTCTTTATCTGGAGTTGATTTAAATATTTTATCAAGAAATGAAGGTTCCTGGGATGCCGTTGGCTCTGCTGATTTTGGCTGAGCTGCTGGTTGTGCAGGTGTCGCTGCCGGTGTCACTGCAGGTGCCTCCGCTGGTTTATCATCATCTCCTATACCAAATAATCCACCGCCTCTCTGTTTCGTTTTTGCGTATTGTTTCGTTATTCTAGCAATACTAGGCATTAAGAACTGCTAAATTGTATCCTGTTCTATTATAATATACCAATTTTATAATATTGAATATAATAATTATAATAACACTTCTGACAGAGTGATATTATATCTTGATTGCGTCTGTTTAGTATGTATAATTAGATCTTGATGCGCTTGTGGAGTTCAAGAGCAACAAGACCACCGGCAACCTGGGCAAGGATGTAAGGAAGAGCATCTGACATAGTGATCTTTCCAGCAACCGCCATCATCACTGACACAGCCGGGTTGAAGTGTCCACCGGAAATGTGACCTCCGAGCATAATTGCAACCGCTAAAGCAGCACCGATAGCGATAGCGTTACCAGTAGCGATAATCACATAGAGGAAAAAGACGGTTCCGAGGAACTCGACTAAATACTTATTCAACATTGAAAATTCTTGCGTGTTATACAATAATTTAATAAAAAAAGATTTATCCTAAATGAAATTGGGATTAGGATTAGGATTAGGATTAGGATAAAATCACTACCGCCCAGAATGAAATGAATGATTTGCACCTTTTTTGGCTGGTGCAACACAACCGCCAGAACGGCAACGACGAAGCGCGTCTTTTTGGACTTGGAGAACCGGACTTTTGAACGATAATGTATCGCCTAAAGGAGCTCGAGTTGAACTATACCCGATCGATTGAATACGACGGGATTGAATATAGGATGACGAATCTGTCGATGTGTATATTTTCGTCTTTTTATTGAGGATCGCGTTATATTTGGTATCATCTGCACCGACTGCTCCAGCCGTGCGTAGATAAGACGCGCGATTCATCGCGAATAACGTGTCTGCCGCAGAAGGCCCGAATTGTTCGGGCATATTGATTGTACGATAGATTGGATTGGCCATAGGATGATAAAGCGAATAAGTATGCGTATTAGTATATTCCTATATAATATTACGCATGATGTATGTACGCGATTGCGGTGCTAAATTACCGGCGACGAATCGCACGAATCGCCGACTGAGCGGCATTATTCGCGCCACCAAACCCAGCGTCATTATAATTGCGGTTCACGGCCATCTGCTTACGAAAACGAGTGTAGTCGGATCCATCATAAACAAACTTGGTGTTGCATGTAGCGGAGGGAATACCTGTTCCGTCGGAACTCACATGGACCCCTCCCGCTAAACCGCGCCAGCCAGAAGTGATACTTTGTTTCGCGCTTGTAACCTGGTTCGATCCACCCGACGTGTAATACTCACGGGAGAGATAATCGCCGGCATTGTTCACAACACGAAAAGGAGTTGCAGCGGGAACACGACCACCGTAGTTTCGGGCGGCAGAAGGACCATTCCACGCCTTACGAAGAGTGAAACGCAATGTCTCTAATTCAGAACTGCCTTTCAATGTTCCATTTGTAACAGGACGAGGGGCAATTCCCTTTACACCCCCGCCTAAAGTAAAATTCATCACCATTGTTGATTGATATGTATATATTATAAGTAATAATTTAAAAAAGTTATTACGTATATCCTTTTATTTTCTAGAAGGAAAACGGTTATCAAGAACACGATTCACACCCCAAGACGCGGCGCCTCCAATCACACCTCCGGCAACGGCTCGTCCAACAAAAACAGCTCCAGCTACAACAATTGGCGCAACCTTTGCATCAGGCGCAACCATTATCGCTTGTGACGATGAAAAATCCATTGTTATTCAAATACGTTTATACTTTATAAAGTTATTATTATTTATATAGTATCACTCATGTCATAATCCTCGGCGCTACATTCATCGTCGCGAGTTCTTGAAAGAGCAACTTGCACGCATACGGGATCTGAACCAGTGCAAAGTCGGCACGATTCTCACAGGTCTTGCAGAAGTGAATACTTCGTTCATCATTATACGATGCAATGATTCCACACTTGCGACACACATGTACTTCGTATTT
>JACCED012370892.1_pt1 | contig 15406 bp, 17 predicted proteins | sample 7455021 | NCBI WGS metagenome assembly JACCED01 (sample SAMN15323456, study PRJNA562643) | freshwater metagenome | isolation source: river surface water | place: USA:Blue River Watershed | collected 2017-08-19 | reverse complement strand
GACAGAAGCCTTCATAAACTCAGATTTATCTCGAGAGGTAGCCACTTATTCCGCCAGTGCACCAGCCAGCTCCAGCATCAAGAAGTTAGACGCCATCATGGAATCACGTACCCATTTAGCAATGAATGCCGCCCCATTGGCTACATGCGAAGCGCTCATGTGCCGCCTTGCCCAGCCTTAACCTTTGGTAATTACCACCCCTGGCCATGGTGCAGAATTCCTCCATGCGTCTAGACCATGTTTCTTATGTGACTTCCCATGACCAACTTGCTGACACAGTACAGCGCCTAGGTTCGCGCCTCGGCAGCACCTTCGTCGATGGTGGTATTCACCCGCGATTTGGAACACGTAACTTCACCGCAGCATTGAAGAATGGCCAATACATCGAAGTTGTTTGTCCACTTGATCACCCAGCTACAGAACAAACACCATGGGGTAAGGCAGTTTCAAAGAAAGCAAATGAAGGTGGAGGTTGGTTCACTTGGGTTTTTAGCACTAAAGATATTTCACCAATTGAAACCAAGTTTGGTCGTGATGCAATCGAAGGCCACCGCACCCGGCCGAGCGGTTCAGATTTAAAGTGGAAACAAATAGGAGTGAAGGAAATCGTTGACACTCGAGAATTTCCTTTTTTTATTCAATGGCTCTCATCCGATCATCCATCTCAAGATGGAACACCACTCGCTGAGATTGAGAAGATTGTTATCTCAGACAGAGACCAGCTTGCCGATTCTTGGTTCAAAGATGAGATCCTTGCTTCACTCGGTGATGTGAATATTGAGTGGGTTGACCCTTCTGGTTATGACGATCAATCAGGAATAGTGGCGGTTCACCTGTCGACACCTAATGGAGTAGTGGTTCTCGATTAGGAGGACTGAATGTCCGAACCCAGATGTAGCCAAAGTGTGAATCCAGATTGGTTGTTTTCTTCTAAAAACCCGACTCCACGGTCGCTAAGTTGTTTTGCGCCTTTTGGTAGGGGAAGATAAGGGCTTGGACCGAGAGTTAGGGGCTCCGCATGAATGAGAATTTGAGACATTCCACAATTCTCGTAACGGGTGCCGATGGTTTTATTGGCTCGCACCTTACTGAAGCCCTAGTTCGTCGCGGCTACCGTGTTCGCGCCTTTGTCTATTACAACTCCTTCAATTCCTGGGGATGGCTAGATCATTGTGCAGATGATGTAAGGGGCCAGTTCGAAGTAATTTCTGGAGACATTCGCGATCCACATGGCGTAAAGGCTGCAATGCAGGGCTGTGATGCAGTGCTCCACCTAGCAGCACTGATAGCAATTCCATTTTCGTATAACTCTCCAGACACTTACGTGGATACAAACGTGAAGGGCACCTTAAACGTGCTCCAAGCTGCTCGCGAACTAGGAATTAGAAAAGTTATACACACTTCAACAAGCGAAGTTTATGGAACCGCACAATTTGTGCCAATAAACGAAAGCCATCCTTTACAAGGACAATCACCATACTCAGCCTCCAAAATCGGAGCTGACCAGCTCGCATTTTCGTTCTTCACCTCATTTGATTTGCCAGTCATCACTGTAAGACCCTTTAACACGTATGGGCCCCGTCAATCTGCGAGAGCGGTCATTCCGACAATTATTACGCAGATTGCCAACGGAGCCAAGAAAATTGACTTGGGATCAATTACACCGACAAGAGATTTTAGTTATGTTGACGACACCACCAGTGGCTTTATTGCGGCGCTGGAATCTGAAAATGGAATTGGTGAGACCGTAAATCTAGGATCTAACTTTGAGATCTCGATTCAGGAGACAGCAAAGTTGATTGCAAAGCTAATGGGGACCGATGTTCAAATAGAATCCACCCTTGAAAGAAGTCGACCCAATAAATCTGAGGTCGAGAGACTTTGGGCCGATAACACAAAGGCTCGCTCGTTATTCGGGTGGGCCCCAGTCTTTAGTGATTATGTCGGATTTTCTCAAGGACTTGAAAAGACTATCTCTTGGTTTAGTGACCCACTCAACCTTTCCAGATACAAGGCAGACAAGTACAACATATGAGTACTTCTCAAGGCGCAGAAGATTTTATTCAAGAGATTGCTTCGGCCATTCGGTCAGTTACTGGAAACGCAGCTGTAGCTCTTCACGAACCAGAGTTTGACGGAAATGAATGGCAATATGTAAAAGAATGTATTGATTCAAACTTTGTATCCTCAATCGGAAAATTTGTTGATAAGTTTGAGCGCGACTTAGAAGACTACACGGGGTCTAAGCATGCTGTCGCGGTCTCCAACGGAACCTCGGCTCTACACATCTCGTTACTGTTGGCGGGCGTGGAACAGGGAGATGAAGTTCTTGTCCCAGCTTTAACATTTGTCGCGACAGCAAATGCGGTTGTTTACTGTGGTGCCGACCCACATTTTGTTGATTCGGAAGAAGATTCACTTGGGATTGATCCCGAAAAATTAAAGTCTTATTTGCAGGCAACGACAACACTGATAGCTGGCCAGTGCAGAAATCGAGCGTCAGGAAGAGTTATCCGAGCAATGGTTCCTATGCACACCTTTGGACACCCCTCCAAAATTCAAGAGCTCCTAGAAATTTGCAAGGAGTTCAACATTGCGATGGTAGAAGACGCAGCAGAATCACTGGGTAGTTTCTATTCCTCTAAACACACCGGCACTTTCGGCATCTTAGGCACTTTAAGCTTCAACGGAAATAAAACGATAACAACTGGTGGTGGAGGAGCCATTCTCACCGATGACTCTACTTTAGCAAAAAGAGCAAAACATCTAACTACGACAGCAAAAGTTCCCCATAGTTGGAATTATGTTCATGATGAAGTCGGCTTCAATTACAGACTTCCAAATTTGAATGCCGCACTTGGCTGCGCTCAACTTGAGAACCTTGAGAGTAAGATAAGCAGAAAACGAAAACTTTTCGAAATCTATCAAGATTCATTCAATTCAATTCGAGATGTGTCTTTGCTCCAAGAACCAAAAGGATCTCGAAGCAATTATTGGCTCCAAGGCATATTGTTATCCCCTAAAAGAGATGGTTTACGAAATTTAATCCTTGAGCGCACAAATGAAATGGGCATCTCAACAAGACCCTTATGGAATTTGATATCCACCCTTAAGCCTTTTGATCGATTCCCAACTATGGACACAAGTCAATCTGAAGATTTGGCGAACCGAGTAATCAACCTTCCAAGCAGCCCACAATTGGTTAAGGATGAAGTATGACCAAAAAAGAAATAATTTTAGTTGGAGCGGGAGGCCACGCCAAATCTTGTATTGAGATCATTGAATCAATTGGCGAGTATTCGATAGTTCAAGTTGTTGGACAAGAGGCAGATTTAGGGACTCGCATCCTAGGACACGAAGTTCGTTACACAGACGCAGACCTGGAATCCTTAAGGAAAAAGCATGAGTTTGCATTTGTCGGAGTAGGACAAATTCACAACCCTGAACCGAGAGTTAGACTTTTCTTGCACCTCTCTAAACTTGGCTTTAAATTGCCTTCATTTGTCTCCAAAAATGCCACGGTTAGCAAATTCGCAATAGTCGGGAGTGGTTCTATTGTTATGAATGGCGCAATTCTCAATTCCAATTGCGTTATTGGAGAAAATGTCATTCTGAATTCTTCATCGCTTATTGAACATGATGTCACTGTGGGTAATCATTGCCATATTGCGACACGAGTGACAGTTAATGGCGGTACGAAGATTGGCCAAGCAACTTTTCTAGGCAGTGGAACTATTGTTAGAAATGGAATTGAAATTGGCGATAATTCGTTTGTAGGGATGGGTAGCATTGTTTCGAAGTCACTACCTGCTAATTCCATCTATAAGGCGGATCTATAGAATGTCAACCATGATTATTGCTGAAGCTGGAGTGAATCACAACGGTGACATAAAGCTTGCAAAAAGGCTTATTGAAGTGGCATCTGAATCGCAAGTCGATGTAGTCAAATTTCAAACATTTCAGGCTTCACGATTAGTGACAAAGGATGCACAAAAAGCTGAATATCAGTCAACGGTCCCTGCTGAAGGTGATAAACAGCTTGAAATGCTTCGGAAATTGGAGTTAGATGAAGGACAACACAAAGAACTTAAGAAGTTAGCTAATTCGAAAAACCTAGAGTTTCTTTCAACTGGATTTGATCTTGAAAGCCTTCGAATGCTTATTTCACTAGGCATAGAACGAATCAAGATCCCTTCAGGAGAAATCACAAATCTTCCTTACTTAAGGTTTATTGCTTCACAACAAAAAAAGATTATTCTCTCTACCGGAATGTCGACTTTGAAGGATATCGAGAGTGCTCTTTCAGTGTTGGAGTTAGGTGGAGTAAAGCACGAAGATATAACGGTCTTGCATTGCACGACTAGTTACCCCACAAATATGGATGAAGTTAATCTAAACGCAATGGTTTCCATAGGAAAAGAGTTTGACGTAAATATAGGCTACTCGGACCACACCCAAGGTATTGAAGTTTCAATTGCTGCCGTTGCGCTCGGAGCCACCATTATAGAAAAGCACTTTACTTTAGACCGCAATTTACCAGGGCCTGATCACAAAGCCAGCTTAGAACCTCGAGAACTTACTGTACTGGTTCAAGCAATCCGAAATATCGAAACAGCCATGGGCGATGGGGTAAAGCGACCAATGAAATCTGAGTTAGCCAATATGCATGCAGCACGAAAATCTTTGGTTGCTAGGCAAAGAATTCAAAAAGGGGACGTATTCTCCGTGGACAATTTAGACGCAAAAAGACCAGGTTCTGGAATCAGCCCGATGGAATTAGAATCAATTATTGGGACAGTGGCTCATAAGAGTTATGAAGTAGATGATCTGATAACGCGATGAGGAGATTGATTAGTGTAGTCACTGGAAGTCGTGCAGATTTTGGACTACTTCAGGGCGTTATTCAAAGGATTGAAAGTTCTGCAAACCTCGAATTAGAGCTAATCGTCACAGGCTCTCATCTTTCGAACACTTTTGGTAAGACGATAAAAGAGATTTCACATTCAGACTTGACACAAGTTATCGAAATAGAGCTTAATCTTGAAATGCAAAATGAATCGCAAGTTGGGTTCGCAATTGCAGATGTTATTTATCAGATTACACAGCATTACTCAAAACGGATTCCCTCATTAACTTTAGTTCTGGGCGATCGATACGAAATACTTGGTGCTGCTATTGCCTGTGCTTCACTAGGAATTCCCCTCGGACATATACACGGAGGAGAGATAACTTCTGGGTCTAGGGATGATCTATATCGACATGCAATTACAAAACTTTCATCTCTACATTTTGTTGCAATCACTGAATTTCAAGAACGCGTAATAAGGATGGGGGAAAACCCAGAGAGAGTCTTTGTTGTTGGAGGCCTTGGCGTTGATGCTTTCGAAAGAATAGACCCTGTATCAAAATCGGAACTAGAGATGCGCCTCAAGGTCCCAATTCAGCCTAAATATGCCTTGGTTACGTACCATCCTGATTCCATCAACCCTGACGATTCACTACCTCAGTTAGCAACAGTCCTTAAAGCAATCTCAAATTTTCCTGAAATTCAGTTTTTCATAACAGGCGCAAACGCTGACTACCAGGGAGAGCGAATCAATCACCTTTTGAAGAATAGTTCAGCCCAAAACGAGAATCATTTCTTCTTTGACTCCTTAGGCCAACAGAATTATCTATCGTTGATTAGAGGAGCTCAATTTGTACTGGGCAACTCTTCTAGTGGAATACTTGAAGCGCCGTCTTGTGGAGTACCGACAATCAACATTGGCTCAAGGCAGGCTGGAAGGCCACGAGCCCAGAGTGTTATTGACGTTGGCTGCGAGGAAAATCAGATCATAAGTGCAATCAATGGTGTAATTTCTACAGTGAATTCTCCCGCTAATCGAAATGTAGAGAATCCATATGGGCTCCCAGGCGCTAGCAACAGAATTGTCGAGATATTGGAAACCTGTGAATTTGAGAAGTTACTTCCAAAGAAGTTTTTTGACAGAAACTGAGAGGCCAAAATGAGCAACAGCAGTTGGAGTAAGTGCATACTTTCACCGAAAGATTCAGTTCGAGCTGCCATAGATAACCTGATTGCAAGTTCCAAAAGAATTGTCTTAGTGGTGTCTGAAGATGAAAGTTTCACTGGAACGGTATCTGATGGTGACATACGACGAGGATTGCTTAGAGGTATTGGACTAGAGTCTCAACTTTCAGAAATTGTTCAAACATCAGCAGTTACTGCATCCCCTGAAATGTCGCGAGAAACCATTAGACAACTAATGCTGACCTACAAAATACAACAAATCCCCATAGTAGACCGCTATGGAAAACTAATAGGACTACACGAATGGGATGAACTTGATTCCGTGGTAGTGAGAGACAATCTCTTCGTAGTAATGGCTGGAGGGGAAGGCAAGAGACTGATGCCGCATACGCTAAATACCCCAAAGCCTATGGTTTTGATCCATGGCAAGCCCATGCTTGAGCATATTTTGATGAAAGCAAAAGTAAATGGATTTCGCAACTTTGTGCTGATTGTGCATCACTTATCACAAACCATAGAAGATTATTTTGGAGACGGATCTAAATGGGAAGTAAGGATAAATTACATCAAAGAAGAGAAACCGCTTGGGACAGCGGGTGGATTAGCACAACTTTCAATAATCGGAAGAGACCCCGTAGTAGTAACTAATGGAGATGTGCTTTCAGATCTTAACTACTCAGACCTCCTGCAGTTTCATATAGACAATAATTCCAAGGGAACGATGGCTGTTCGTCAGCATGAAATCGCTCACCCATTCGGAGTGGTAAACCTAGACGGCTTGAAAATCACTGGAATTGAAGAAAAGCCAGTGCAGAGAAGTTATATCAACGCAGGCGTGTATGTTATTTCAAGTGATGTTATCAGGTCTTTATCTCAGGGAGCCTTCATGGATATGACCGACTTTTTCGCTAGGCTAGTGACAAGAGGTGAAAATGTTTGTGCTTACCCGATTCATGAGTCTTGGATTGACGTGGGCCGACCGGAGGACCTCAGAGAAGTCACTACCAAGTTTCGAGAGAATTGAGATACTGTGGAGAAAATACCTTATCCCCAGAAAGTGGATCTCTCTCAGTTTGGTCCAAGTTTTGATGTCACGCAAACTAAATATGGATTGCCGCCCAAAGTAGAATTCTGCAAGAAGTGTGTAATCTCTAACCAGCGTCCAAACTCAGCCGTCGAATACACTCATACTAAAGAGTCTAAGAAAGCCACTATTTTCTTTGATGAAAATGGGGTATGTGATGCCTGCAATTATGCAGAGAAAAAAAAGTTTGAGATAGATTGGAAACTCAGAGAAGAGCAGTTAAAAGAGCTTTGTAATAGATATCGCAAGAACGATGGTAGTTACGACTGCATAGTTCCTGGATCAGGTGGAAAAGATAGTTTCTATGCTTCTCATATCCTCAAAACCAAATATGGGATGCATCCCCTTACCGTGACATGGGCGCCGCATGTATACACGACCTGGGGGTGGAAGAATTTTCAATCTTGGATTCACGCAGGGCACGATAATCTCTTAACGACTCCTAACGGAAGAGTGCATAGGTTGCTTACTCGACTTTCCACAGAGCTCCTGTTCCACCCTTTTCAAAGTTTTATGTTCGGCCAAAAATCACTCGCTCCAAAAATGGCGCTTCTCCACAACATTCCTCTTGTCTTCTATGGGGAGAATGAAGCAGAGTATGGAAATCCAATTAGTGACACTGAATCTGCGAAGCGCGATTGGTCTTATTTCACCTCTTCGGACCACTCAAAGGTTTCTCTCGGAGGCGTTAGCTTGAAAGAGTTATTGGAGCAGTTTGGGGTAGAAAAAGTAGATCTGAACGCATATCTTCCCGCAGACCCAAATAGAATTGAGGAAAAAGGAGTCGAGGTCCATTATCTTGGCTACTATCTTAAGTGGCATCCACAGTCATGCTATTACTATGCGGTTGAGCACGGAAATTTCGAGGCAGCCCCAGAAAGAACACCTGGCACTTATAGTAAATACAATTCAATTGATGATCGGATTGACGACTTTCACTACTACACAACCGGGGTTAAGTTCGGCTTAGGGAGAGCTAGCTACGATGCAGCCCAGGAAATTCGTTCTGGTGACGTAAATCGCGAAGAGGGTATCGCGCTTGTCGAAAAATTTGACCATGAGTATCCACAAAGATTTGCAGACGAGATTTTCACATATCTGAGTCTTCCAGATAAGGAATTCCCAGAAGCGAGCAAGATGTTTGAGCAGCCAATAATGAATGACGACTACTTCAAGAGATTAACGGATACATTTAGGTCACCCCATATTTGGGAAAACAATGATGGGGTCTGGAAGCTACGCACTACTCTCAGAGACTAGGCTTGTAGGATGCGCAATATTCGAGTTCTTGCTCGACTTGATATTAAGGGCCCAAATTTGATTAAGGGAGTCCATCTTGAAGGTTTAAGAATAGTTGGAAATCCGATTGATTTTGCTTCAATGTATTATCAAGATGGCGTTGACGAAGTGCTGTTTATGGATTCTGTAGCGAGCCTGTATGGAAGAAATCATTTGGCAGACATTATTAGAGTCACAGCTCACGATGTTTTTGTCCCCATTACTGTGGGAGGAGGAATTCGATCTGTGAACGATGCCAAAGATGTCCTTAATTCGGGAGCCGATAAAATCGCCATAAACTCAGCGGCGGTAGCCAGGCCCGAACTCATCAGAGAGATTGCCGAGAGTTTTGGAAGTCAAGCAATGGTCTTGTCTGTGGAAGCAAAAAAAACTCAAAATGAACAATGGGAAGTTTACACAGATAATGGAAGAGAGAAATCGGGATTATTGGTGAAAGAATGGGTGGAGCAAGCACAATCACTTGGTGCAGGAGAAATCCTTGTTACCTCTGTGGATAAGGAGGGAACTTGCCGAGGATTTGACGTCGAACTAATGAATCAAGTCTGCTCAACAGTCTCTGTTCCCGTTATTGCTAGCGGTGGGATGGGAAGGCCTTCTGATCTTGATGAGCTAATCAGCGGTAGCGATGTATCTGCCTTGGCAGTTGCAAATGCGCTGCACTACAAGAAGACTTCAATTCCAGAAATTAAAAAAAGAATCGATTCTCTTGGAGTCAAAGTCCGACTATGAAGACTGAAGAGATTGTGTCAATCGTTGATTATGGTGTCGGAAACCTATACAGCGTAAGCAAAGCTTTTGCAAAAATCGGAGTGCGCTCTGTTATCACTTCGGATGCATCGGCAATCATGAATAGTTCTAGATTGGTACTTCCTGGAGTGGGGGCGTTCAAGCATGGTATGAGCAAGTTGACTTCAACTGGGTTGGTGCCCGTGCTTAAAGACTATGCAGATACTGGAAAACCGTTTCTGGGAATATGCCTCGGCGCACAATTGTTGCTGGAAGACAGTAACGAATTTGGGGCTACGACAGGTCTTGGGTTGATTCCAGGGTCTTCTGTTGAAATTCCAGCAAAATCACCTTCTGAATCCAGAATTAGAGTTCCCCATATTGGGTGGAACAACCTTCTTTATACTAACGGCGAAGAGCACGTAAAGGGATCAATTCTGGATTCTGTGAATGAAGGAAGTATGGCCTATTTTGTACACTCATTCATGATGAATCCCAAACGATTAGAAGACCGCTTGGCGGACGTTGAGTACCACGGAATCACAATTTCAGCTGTGATTAGGCACAAAAACATATCCGGAACTCAGTTCCATCCCGAAAAGAGTGGTGAATTAGGGCTAAGAATTCTTAGGAATTTTTGTGGTTCCTAATCGCATACTTATAGTAGGCCGAGGAAGCATGGGGCAGCGGCATTATGAAATTTCACGTCGCCTTTTCCCAAACGCTGAAGTCGCGGTGTTTTCCAGATTGGGAGAGTCAAATGAATTTCCTCTCGTCTTCACAACTCGAGAAGAAATCTCATCATTCCTTCCAGAGATATCTGTGATTGCGAATAGGTCTAGTGAGCACTTGGAATTTGCAACCTTTCTAGCAAACATGAATTCACATCTTCTTATTGAGAAACCTATCTCTGTAGATTTAATTGGCATGGAAGAGCTTCTAAAGGTGAAGAAGAGAAATAACGTGAAGATTTTGGTTGGTTATAACTTGCAATACCTTCCCTCCTTTAATTTCCTTATGGAATTACTTGCACAGGAGAAAATAGGGCAAGTGTTGGATGTCCGTATTGAAGTTGGGCAAAATCTTGAATCATGGCGACCCAATCGAGACTACCGAGCAACAGCCTCTGCGAGAAAAAAGGAAGGCGGTGGAGTACTGCGAGAGTTGAGTCATGAGATTAATTATCTTTTGGAACTCTTTGGTATGCCTAATTGGGTGTTTGGTAGTAAAGCCAAGGTTAGCGATCTTGAAGTTGACGTAGAAGATATCGCTCACTTGATATTTGGAATCCCGCGCAAAGATGGTTCTGAATTTATGGCCTCTTTGATTTTGGATTTTGTCAGACAGGACAAAACCCGCAAATGTACAATCATTGGAAGTCTTGGCACTCTGGAATGGAATGTTTTGGATGGAACGATCAAGGAAACTACAGGACAGTCTGGTCAGATTTCTATACTTAATAATACTGAAGAGTCCATTGCCGAAACTTATCTTGCAGAATGGGCGGACTTAATCGAAGCCATTTCGCACGATAAAGAACCAAATGGATCGCTCTGGGGAGCGATTAACTCCCTCGAAGTCGTGCTTGCAAGCGAAGAATCTCATCAGACCAAAGCACGAGTAGATCTTGATTTAAAGGATTGGAGTGTTCAATGAAAGATGTGGGTGCATTCATTTTTGCTCGAGGAGGCTCAAAAGGTCTTAAGAACAAGAACACATTAAATTTTGCGGGAAAGCCATTGATTGCATGGACTATAGAACAAGCCCTAGCATATTCAGGGATAAACAGGGTAGTTGTATCTACTGATTCAACCGAGATTGCGGATATTTCAAAAGCTTATGGTGCTGAAGTGCCATTTCTCAGACCAGCTGAACTCGCTGCGGATACCTCTCCTGAGCTTCTTTCCTGGAAGCACGCATTAAACTTCCTATTGGAGAATGAAGGAAAGGTTCCTGAGATTTTTGTTTCACTCCCTTGCACGGCCCCGCTTAGGTCTCAAGAAGATATAAATATGAACTTGCATTGCTTGGTTGAAAGTGGTGCAGATTTGGCGCTATCCGTTACTCCATCGCAACGGAGCCCCTATTTCAACATGGTTCATCTTCAATCAGATAGTAGAGCGTCACTGGTAATGAAAAGTGGAACGAATTATACAAGAAGACAAGACACGCCTCGTACCTATGATGTGACTACGGTTGTATACAGCGGTAAATCAAGTTACATTCTTGAAACAAGTGAGCTTTTCTCAGGAAAAGTTTATGCCAGTATTGTTGACCAAGAGCGAGCAATCGATATTGACAACTCATTCGACTTTGAAGTCGCAGAGTATTTATTCAAGAAGAGTGGAAAACAATGAAACACGCGATGTATGAGGATCTAAACGGAAAAACTGTCTTAATCACCGGAAGTCTTGGCTTTTTGGGTAGAGCGCTATGCATTGCATTTGCAAACCAGGGTGCGAACTTGATTCTGATAGACAGAATACCCGTTGATCAGGTATTCATGGATGATTTACAACAGCGAGGAATAGAAATCGATTTCTTCCAGGTTGATTTTGAATCACAAGAAAGTCGTACGGATGTAATTTCAGAAATAAACTCAAAGTATTCAACCCTTGATATCTTAATCAATAATGCTGCATTTGTGGGTACGACCGATGCTTTGGGATGGGCTGTGCCGTTTGCAGAACAATCAATTGAGACATGGCGTAAGGCTCTTGAGGTGAACCTGACAACTCCATTTCATTTAGTTCAAGGCCTGTTTGGACTCTTGCAAAAATCAGATAGCCCCGCAGTAGTTAACTTAGGTTCTATATACGGAACCCATGGCCCTGACTGGGAAATGTACGCGGGGACTTCAATGGGAAACCCTGCCGCATACTCCGCATCGAAAGGAGGTTTGATTCAGTTGACCCGATGGTTAGCAACGACGCTCGGGCCTAGAGTCAGAGTCAACTGTGTCTCTCCAGGGGGAATAAGCCGAAATCAGGATGAAAAATTTGTTCAAAAGTATGCTGCACGAACCCCATTAGCCAGAATGGCAGAGGAAGATGACATAGTAAGTGCGATACTTTTTCTATCATCTCTGTCATCAAACTACATTACGGGGCAAAATGTAGATGTGGATGGTGGTTGGGGCACCTGGTGACTTTTGAGTGAACCAGAAATCCCTATAATCCATCAGTTAGCAGGGTCGTGCAGTAAATTTCCTATTCCCCCATCAACAGCTATTGAAGCGCCGTTGAGAAATCCACATTTTTCTGACGTTACAAAAAGTGCTACATTGGCAATTTCTTCAGTAGTTCCGATGCGATTGGTAGGGTGATAGGAATCAAGTTCAAGTCTTCCCCTTGGATTGCCTTCAAATCCTGACTCAAGCATTTGAGTAGAAATTGCTGCTGGCTCCAATGCATTTACCCGGATACGCGCTCCGAGTTCGATGGACATCAGTCTTGTTAGCCCACTAAGTGCCGCTTTGCTTGTAGCGTAGACGGAGAAATCCTTCTTGGTCTGTCTAGCGTGAATACTGCTGATATTCAGAACTGATCCCGAAGATTCTTCAAGCAAATCTAAGAAATATTGAGCCCAAAAGAAAGGAGCCAATAAATTTACCGAAAGAACTGAATTCCAATCCTCGTAAGTCACTTTCTCAATTGGCTTCACCATTTGCTCGGCTGCATTGTTAATGAGCGCAACTAACTTGTATGAAACCAACTCAGCGCGGAGTTGACCAAGGCATTCTTCCCGAATGTGAATGTCGACCACGGTCTCACGAAGGTCTATTTTAAAAAACTTTACTTCTGAAAATTCAGGCAATGCGTCGCGAGAATCGGTTGCAAGTACAAAATATCCTGCTTCAGTGTAGGCTTTAACAAGAGCCCTCCCAATGCCCCCGCAGGCCCCTGTGATGATTACAGCCTCTTTAGCCTTCACTCTATCCTCCCAAGATTTTCGCAAGCTTCTCCACGGCAATCCTTGTAGTTCTGTCAACCGCCTCGACTGTATTTGATGCGTTATGAGATCCATAAATATTCTGCTTGAAGTCTAACAACTCAGAAACCCCCAAAGGTTCAGTTTCAAAGACATCCAAGGCCGCAGCAGAGATTCTTCCTTCTCGCAGCGCCCAAATCAGGTCTCGTTCGTCAATCAACCCGCCCCGTGCAACATTTATGATTTTGCAATTCGGTTTCATTAACGAGATAACACTTCTGTTAATCATCCTGTGGTTTTCAGGCGTGAGCGGACAAGCAAGAATCAAATAATCTAGAGCTTCGAGCCCAGCGGGCCAGGGCAGTTGTTCAAAGGAACCTTGAATCTCTTGAATACCCTGGGGGTCGTAGCCTATGACTTGCATTTCCAAAACCTGTAAGCGCCTGACTATAGCTTTCCCAATAACTCCAAGCCCCACAACCCCTACTGTCTTTTCAGCCAAGGACGACCCAGTAGGTTTTGACCACTGCCCCAGAAAAACCTTTTGACTAACTTGAGGAATATCCCTCGCAAGTGCAATCAGATAACCGATTGCCATATCGGCTACTTCGTTCGCAAAAGTTCCCGGAGTATTAACGATTTGAATTCCTAGCTCAGTTGCAGCCATGAAGTCAACATTATCAAAGCCGGCTCCCCATCGTAAGGCTCCGCGCAAAACTCCATTCTTTCCTGCAACCAAAACTTCACGATCGCAAACATCATCTCCAAGCATCCATCCATCAAAATCTCCCACTTTTGAGAGTAAAACATTTTTTGCAACCTGCTGTTCACTCTCTAAGAATGTAGGGACCATCCCATTATCCAAGAACAGTTGTCGGTATCTTTCAGATTTCAAAACAACTGGAGGAGCGGTTACCAAGACATTAAACATTCTTATCACCTAACATAGAGAGAGCACTAGCAATCATCCAATCATCCTCATCATCAATATCAATTGACTCTAACTTGGGAGTCGCGAAATACAAGGGTTTATCACCAATACGTGAGAGTGACTTCTTAAAACTCGAATCGCTAAACACATAACCACAAGAATTCTCAAATAACACTGGGTCCAAATCTTGAGTTCTAACTAATTCGGCAGGATTGTGATTGAAGGGTTCACCTGATTTATCGAAGAAGCGACCATAAAACTTCGTAACCGAGACAACAGAATCATGAATTCCCCTATTCGAGATAAAGGCATCAAGCATTGCATTGATGGTCAATGATGAGATGAGAGGATTAGTGGTGTGAGTCATAAAAAAGAACTCATCGTTGGTACGTTGAATTTCATAATCGATAATGGCATTCATGCTGATTGTTTCGCCAATTAAGTGTTTTGGACGTGCCGAGAACTCGAATTTTGAATCACCAAACATTTGATTAAAGGAGGAGAGTGGGGCATCAGTATTGATCACAATCTTCGTAATTCTCTCTACTCCAGCTAGCTTCTGAAGAATATGTTCATAGAGAGGCCGCTCTCTAAATGCCCTAAAGTTTTTTCCCGGAACTCGTTCACTGTTGAACTTTATTGGCAAGATTGCAGTAAACGAAATAAAGTCTTGGGCAGAACTCACGAATACCACTCTCCAAAATACTGAAGATACACATCGCTAAGCGACTCCAATTCCTTGAAAACACTCGGTTCTAGTCGCTGCCTTGCAAAAGACTCTTGTTTCTGGAAATCCACTCTCATATCTGTGGACGATTCGAATAACCCCGCACCGTAGCGCTTGTAAATTGGAAGTTGCCGACCCATATTAATGTGACTTCGGGGAAGTTTTTCCTTGCGCATTATTCGTCTTGCCTCTTTTGGTTCTCCGATGGAAGGCCAACTCTGAATCTCAGTGAGAGTAGGAGTTGGGTCTAAAACAAACTTTTCAAAAGGAATTACAACGCGATTACTTCTCTTCTCAGTCAACTTTGTGAGAGATTGGCCAAGGATTTCAATTACACACAACGCTGCGCGGTTAATCAGATCTGAATTTACATACCAATCAGCGTACTTTTCAATGAACCAAGGGATCGTGGAACCCTTGTAGTCATTCCAAAGGGTGAAATCTCTAGGTTTGGCCCCAATCATAGAAACATAGCTCTCCCAATGCGAAATCAGATAGTAGGGGTGCCTTACGCACATAATTTCAAAGAAAGAATCCGCATAAGAAAGCTCGATTAGTTGCGTAGCATGGTTAAGTTGATGAGAAACAAAAGACAAATATGGATGCGCGCTGATTCTTTCACTCGAGTTTTGGTCTGTGTCCTTTTTGATCAAGGAGAGTAGGTACTCACTCCTTTTT
>JACCED011991186.1_pt1 | contig 15408 bp, 14 predicted proteins | sample 7455021 | NCBI WGS metagenome assembly JACCED01 (sample SAMN15323456, study PRJNA562643) | freshwater metagenome | isolation source: river surface water | place: USA:Blue River Watershed | collected 2017-08-19 | reverse complement strand
CGACCGCCGTGACGCTCACGCCCAGCAGGCGCAGCTGATCCGCAGCCTGTTCGATGGCGGGCTCGTCTGCTGCAATGACAAGGTCAAAGCCGTGAGCGCCACAAATGCGGGCAAGCTCAAGGCCAATCCCGGTTGAAGCGCCTGTGACACAGGCAAGGGGGCGTTGCTCTGACATAGCAGGGCAACGTGGAAGGCCCTGCAAGGTTCAGCGCGTGCGGGTGTCCATCCAGCGCAAGATGTCGGCGGCAAGGCTGTAAGCCGTCGTCAGCGATGTCTTGGGATTGTCGGGGGAAGGTTTGCCCTCAATCCTCAACGTGACATTGACGCAGGCGGATGCAATCTCCACCTCATGAATATTGCCGCTGATTTGGGGGTCCGCGATGAGCTGCACCTGTGTTGCGTCAAATCCCGCGCCAAACAAGGCAAGTGTTGCCGCGACATTGGCGTTTTGCGGGAAGTCTCGCGCGGCGCCCCGCGCAGTGCCTTCATAAAAACATGTGGCCTGCCGCAAGGCATCGAGCGCAATTCGCTCCTGCGCCGGCGTTCCCTTCCAGGCGGCAGGTGGTTTGCGGGAACGATAGGTCACGCGCTCAAGGCCTGACAGTTGGGCGGCCTGCAGAATATCAAGACCCCCAATGGCGCCTGCGCAAAAAATCAGTCGGCCACCCTGCTGCGAGGCTTCGCGAAGCGCTGCCTCAAGCGTTGCATCGCTGAGCGCGCCGACCGAAGTGACGATGAAATCGCAACCCGCCCGCAACAAATCTGCTGCAAAATTTGTGAGTGCGGCATGGCCTGCAGCCTCAATCACAAGATCGGGAGCCAGTTTTGCAAATGCGCCGGGTTCGGTCACGACCGAGCAGTGCTGGGCGAGGCCGTCGCAACTGGCAAGCATGGATTGAGCCCGCTCAAGTCCGGTGGGGCGGGCGAGGCAAATCACCTGATCCAGCGGTCGTTGCAGCGCGCGCGACAGGCTCTGCAGGGCCAGCGTTGCAATGGTGCCATAGCCAATCACGCCCAGAATCAAAGCAACCCCCTTCTCCCCTCTACAAGTCAGGATAGGCCTGCCGCGCGGGGAAGGCAAAGCTGCTGGCATCTCGCTTTCGGCGGCGAAAGTGGATAATCTGAGCCCGTCACATGAAAGGTCGGGTTGAGGTCATGGGTAAGGGCGGTTTTGACGCTGATTATGCGCGAACCATCATTGCAGAGCGGGTGCATCTTGACGGCGCACTTCTGCCGATCCTCCATGCTTTACAAGAGGCTTTCGGCTATATTGATGAGGCAGCCTTACCGCTTCTTGCTGATGCGCTGAATCTTTCGCAGGCAGAACTTCGCGGCACGATTAGCTTCTATCACGATTTTCGCAGCGCGCCTGCTGGGCGGCATGTGCTCAAGATTTGCCGAGCCGAATCTTGTCAATCCATGGGATCGGATCAGCTGGTGCAGCATTTGACGCATATGCATCGTCTTGCGCCGGGCACAACCAGTGCCGATGGTGGGCTGACTGTCGAGAATGTCTACTGCCTCGGCTATTGTGCGTCCTCGCCTGCTGTCATGTTTGACGGTGAGCCGATGGCGCGGGTTGGAACGACGCAGCTTGATGCCATTGTGCTTGAAGCGACAGGGGTGCGTGCATGAGCCTGCGCATCTATGTGCCCTGTGATTCATCCGCTCTGGCTGTCGGTGCAGAGCGCGTTGCAAAAGCCATTCAGGCTGAGGCCAGTGTGCGCGGCCTTGATGTGCAAGTGTTGCGCAACGGTTCACGCGGCATGATGTGGCTGGAGCCGCTGGTTGAGCTGGAGACCGCAAAAGGCCGCATGGGGTTTGGACCCGTCAAGCCCGCGGATGTGCCGGGTTTGTTTGACGCTATGCTTGGCAACAAGCCGCATGATCTTGCTTTGGGCCGCGTTGATGAATTGCCATGGATGAAGCATCAAAAGCGCCTGACCTTTGCACGGGTGGGATTGATTGAGCCTCTCGCGCTAGAAGATTATCGCGCCCATGGCGGCTTTTCTGGTTTGGCGCATGCGCTTCAGTTGGAGCCATCAGCTATCATCGAGATGATGATTGCTTCGGGGCTGCGCGGACGCGGTGGCGCTGGTTTTCCAACCGGGATCAAATGGCGCACGGTGGCAACGGTCGCTGCTGATCAGAAATATATTGTCTGCAATGCAGACGAGGGTGATAGCGGCACATTTGCTGACCGGATGTTGATGGAAGGTGATCCTTTCACTCTGATCGAAGGTATGACAATCGCGGGTCTGGCTGTTGGTGCGACCAAAGGCTTCATCTATATCCGCAGCGAATATCCTCATGCTTGCCGCACAATGGTGCGAGCGATTGACCTGGCCCGCCGCGCTGGCTATCTCGGTAAATCCATATCAGGGTCAGGTCGCGCCTTCGAGCTTGAGATCCGCATGGGGGCTGGGGCCTATATCTGCGGTGAGGAAACTTCTTTGCTCGACAGCCTTGAAGGCAAGCGGGGGCAGGTGCGTGCAAAGCCGCCATTGCCTGCGGTGCAAGGCTTGTTTGGCAAGCCAACCGTGGTCAACAATGTGCTCTCGCTTGCAACGGTGCCTTGGATCTTGGCGCATGGGGCAGAAGCTTATGCGGCATGGGGGCATGGACGTTCACGTGGCACGCAGCCTTTCCAGCTTGCAGGGAATGTAAAGCGCGGTGGCTTGCTGGAAATGCCCTTCGGCTTGACGCTGCGCCAACTTGTCGAAGACTTTGGGGGCGGCACGCGCACAGAGCGCCCCTTGCGTGCTGTGCAAGTGGGTGGCCCCCTTGGCGCCTATTTTCCAGCATCCATGCTCGATACACCGCTTGATTATGAATCCTTGCTGGCGGCCAAGGGCATGTTGGGCCATGGCGGCGTTGTCGTCTTTGACGATAGTGTTGATCTTGCCAAACAGGCGCGCTTTGCGATGGAATTTTGTGCGCTCGAAAGCTGCGGGAAATGCACGCCCTGCCGCATTGGCTCCACAAGGGGCGCGGAGACGATTGATCGCATCACGGCCGGCGAAGACCGCGAGAAGAATCTCGTGGTGTTGCGCGACCTTTGCGAGACCATGACGGATGCTTCGCTCTGCGCTCTCGGCGGATTGACGCCCTTGCCTGTGATGAGCGCCCTTACCCACTTCCCTCAAGACTTCGAGCCGCGTGACGCCAAGCGTCTGGCCGCTGAATAGGTGCTGTGATGGCGCTGATCAAGGAAACCGATTTCGGAACGCCGATCCCGCAGACCTCGAAGGAGGTCTCGCTCATCATTGATGGTGTGGCGGTGAGTGTGCCGCTCGGTACCTCGGTTATGGCGGCTGCCATGATGATGGGGACGAAGATCCCCAAGCTCTGCGCGACAGACATGCTCGATGCATTCGGCTCTTGCCGCTTGTGTCTGGTCGAGATTGAGGGACGACGCGGTACACCCGCTTCCTGCACCACGCCCGTTGAAGATGGTATGGTGGTGCATACCCAAACGCCACGCCTGGCGAAGCTGCGCAAAGGTGTGATGGAGCTTTATATATCCGATCATCCGCTTGATTGCCTGACTTGCTCGGCAAATGGTGATTGCGAATTGCAGGATATGGCCGGTGCTGTCGGCTTGCGCGATGTGCGCTATGGCTATCAAGGTGCCAATCACCTTGATGCCTGCAAGGATGAGAGCAATCCCTATTTCACGTTTGATCCATCCAAATGCATCGTTTGTTCACGTTGCGTGAGGGCTTGTGAGGAGGTGCAGGGAACCTTTGCGCTCACTATTGCTGGGCGTGGATTTGATTCCCATGTGGCGACGGGAAGCCTCGATTTCTTGTCATCGGAATGCGTGTCATGCGGCGCCTGTGTTCAGGCCTGTCCGACAGCAACGCTCAACGAGAAGAGCATTATTGAATTTGGCCAGCCTGAACATTCGCTCGTGACGACCTGTGCCTATTGCGGTGTCGGTTGTTCTTTCAAGGCGGAAATGCAGGGTGAGCAACTCGTGCGCATGGTGCCTTACAAGCACGGTAAGGCCAATGAGGGCCATTCCTGCGTGAAGGGTCGTTTTGCTTATGGTTATGCAACGGCAACTGACCGTATCACCAAGCCGATGATCCGTGAAAAAATCACCGATAGCTGGCGCGAAGTGAGCTGGGGTGAGGCTTTTGAATTTGCGGCCCGACGCTTCAAGGACATTCAGCATCGACATGGACGCGAGGCGATTGGGGCTATCACTTCGTCACGTTGTACGAATGAAGAAGTCTTCGTGGTGCAAAAACTGGTTCGCGCCGGATTTGGAAACAATAATGTTGATACATGCGCGCGTGTCTGCCATTCCCCCACAGGTTATGGTTTGAAAACCGCCTTTGGTACATCTGCCGGGACGCAGGATTTTAAATCGGTCGAGAAGTCCGATGTCATCCTCGTGATCGGTGCCAATCCAACCGATGCGCATCCAGTCTTTGCGTCCCGTATGAAGCGGCGCTTGCGCAAGGGGGCAAAACTGATTGTGGTTGATCCGCGCCGGATTGACCTCGTGCGCTCAGCCCATGTGGAGGCCCATCATCATTTGGCGCTTTTGCCCGGTACCAATGTTGCCATCATCAATGCGCTTGCCCATGTTGTCGTGACGGAGGGGCTGATCGACGAAAGATTTGTACGCGAGCGTTGCGATCTCTCAGACTTTGAAAGCTGGGCGCGCTTTATTGCACGCCAGGAGAATTCGCCGGAGGAGGTCGCGCGGATCAGCGGTGTTCCGGCAGAAGACATCCGCGCTGCGGCGCGTCTCTACGCGAAGGGTGGCAATAGCGCGATCTATTATGGCCTTGGCGTGACGGAACATTCTCAAGGTTCCACCATGGTCATGGGCATGGCAAATTTGGCTATGGCATGTGGAATGTTGGGACGCGAAGGGGTTGGCGTCAATCCGCTGCGCGGGCAAAACAATGTGCAGGGCTCTTGCGACATGGGCTCCTTCCCGCATGAATTTTCCGGCTATCGTCATGTGTCAGATGACGCGACGCGGGACATGTTTGAAAATCTGTGGGGCGTGAAGCTTGATCAGGAACCTGGCTTGCGTATCCCCAACATGATTGATGAAGCCGTAAATGGTCGCTTCAAGGGCATTTATATTCAGGGTGAAGACATTGCACAGTCAGATCCCGACACTCAGCATGTGACCGCTGGCCTTGAGGCGATGGACTGCGTCATCGTTCAGGATCTCTTCCTCAATGAGACGGCGAAATATGCGCATGTCTTTTTCCCTGGCTCGTCGTTCCTTGAGAAGGATGGCACCTTCACCAATGCAGAGCGACGGATCAACCGGGTGCGCAAAGTCATGTCTCCGCTGGCCGGTCTTGCAGATTGGGAAGTCACGATTGGTTTCGCGAAGGCGCTTGGTGTGGTGATGCATTATGATCATCCCTCCGAGATCATGGATGAGATTGCAAAGCTGACGCCGACCTTCCGCAATGTCTCATTTGATTTGCTTGAACGGATCGGCTCCGTGCAATGGCCCTGCAATGATGCCGCGCCCATGGGTACGCCGATCATGCATGTTGATCGTTTCGTGCGCGGGAAGGGCAAATTCATGCTGACGGAATATGTGCCGACCGATGAGCGAACAGGTCCGAATTTTCCGCTTCTGCTCACCACAGGGCGCATCTTGTCGCAGTATAATGTTGGGGCCCAGACAAGACGCACGCACAATTCGCTTTGGCATGAAGAGGATCTGCTGGAGATCCACCCCTTTGATGCTGAAGCGCGCGGTATTCGGGAGGGTGATCTGGTCGGCATCACAAGCCGGGCTGGCGAAGTGTCGCTGCGTGCGCATGTGACAGATCGTATGCAGCCGGGTGTCGTCTATACGACCTTTCATCATCCAGAGACTGGTGCCAATGTCGTGACGACAGATCTATCAGATTGGGCCACCAATTGCCCTGAATACAAAGTGACGGCAGTTCAGGTGCGGCGGGTCAATCATCTGTCGAAATGGCAGGCGCATGATCGCGAGCTTGCTGTTGCCTTGCGTCACATCAGACATGAGGGCGCAGATGCTGCCGAATGATCTTGAACGTGGATTTGTGAGCGAGCCTGTTGCGCGCCTGACCTTTTCCGGTGAAAGCCGTGATGGGATCCGTGATTGTGCGGTAGAGTCCCCGGTCAATATCATCTATGCGCCTGTGTCTCATGCAGTGATGATGGCAAGCCCGCGGGATCTCGAAGATTTCGCACTTGGCTTTAGTCTGACGGAAGGTGTGATCGAATCTGCGAATGACATCCGTTCAATTGCGATTGAAGAGGTGGAGGAGGGCATCAAACTCACCATTTCATTGGCCGCAGACAAGATGCAGCGCCATTTGGCGCGTAAGCGTCAGATGGCAGGGCGCACCAGTTGTGGCGTTTGCGGCATTGATGATCTGAATGCTCTTTCGGTGAAGGCTTGCGCGCATCGCGAACCGGGTCAACTCACCCTTTCAAGCATCAAGATGGCTCTCGATCAGCTGCCACCTTTGCAGAAGCTCAACGCGCATACGCATAGTGTTCATGCGGCTGGCTTTGCTACTGAGGCGGGAGATATTGTCCTGCTGCGCGAAGATGTGGGGCGTCACAATGCGCTCGACAAGCTCATTGGTGCAATGGCCAAGGCGAAGATGGATCCTGCCAGCGGCTTTGTCATTCTGACCAGTCGTTGTTCTTATGAAATGGCGGAAAAAGTGGCAGTGCTTGGAGCGCGCGCTGTCGTGTGTATTTCCGCACCTACGCATCTTGCTGTGCAACGCGCGCGCACCTATGGCATTACACTGGTTGGAATGGCGCGCGGCGATGGCGTGAGTGTCTATACATTCCCCGACTGCGTTACGAATGATCTGGAGGGGCGCAGATGAGCGACCATGCCGAGAAACTCATTCGTATGGCCAATCAAATTGCGACGTTCTTCAAGGGGCAGGAGGATCAATCTGCTTCCAGCCATGTCGCTGATCATCTGAAAGCATTCTGGACCCCTGCCATGCGTGCGGATCTCGCAGCTCTCGTCGCAGCTGATGATCCCAAGCTTGATCCCGTGGTGAGCGAAGCAGTTCGGCAGCGGCTCAATAAGCAGGTTTGAGCTTAGTTCACCTTTGAACCGGAATGGGTGGTTTTTTCCCAAGGGATATGTTTGATCCCTTTTCGCCGCGCGTCGATATATTGCTTGGCTGCCCGCATGGTCGCGAGGAAGTTGATCAGATTGCCCCAAACAGCGCGCGGAACCGACATGAGCGCATGGATGGGCCCATAGGCATAATAGGTACAGATGGCTCGAATGGTCATGAAGACAACGAGAAGATAGACATTGGCGGCGATGACATAGGAAAGAAGCGAGCCAGGATCAAAGAGTTCAACATCTGGCAGGTCCGGGAAGAATGTGTTTCTGAGTCCCCATGGCACGACCCAGAACAAGAGAATGATATAAGCAACGACATTGGCAATATTTGAAAACAGCGCCTTTCTATCTCTGAAGAGCATATATCGCTGCCAGCCATTGCCCCACCAGCCCTGACTTTCCCATCCTTGAAAGGTGATGCCAAGGGCCCATCGAGTTTTTTGCCTTACGGAGGCCCATAATTTTTTTGGAAACTCGCCTCGCACGACGGCCATATCTGGCAAGGCGTATAGCTGCAAATCTTTGCGGCCGCGTTGCGCACCGAGAATGCTGCCGATGAAGAAGGCCGAGGGTGCGCCATGCTTGAGCAGCTGCATGGAGGTCTCATAATCTTCTGTCAGCAGATTCTCGCGAAAAGGACCGTTGATTTCTGGCACCCAGGCCATCTTGATTGCTTCGCGACTGAAAGCGGTTCCAACGCCGGCGCTTGGGATTCCACCGGTCAGCCATTCGCGCACGCGAAGATCTTTGAGATGCTGGAGCGCAAACTCGTCCATATAGTGTCCTTCAGTGAGGGACCACCATGGAACGTTGAGGGGAAATACCGGGATCTGCACGAGATATTTTCGAGGGATCAGGAAATTGAAAAGCTTTAACCCGTAACGGGGCACATAATCTTCTGCATCATGCATGACGAAGAAAGCGATTGTTTCGTTGTTTTCTTTTTCCCAAGCCAATGCATCCTGCATGATGGTGTTCAGGCAGTCTGATTTGGTGGTGGGGCCGGGATTGGCAACAATTGCCATGCGGATTTGGGCTGGATGGTCCGCAATGACAGCCCTGACGGCAGCTTGTGTTTCGGGGTCATTTGGGTAAACGCCCACGATGATGATGTAGCGTTCATACTCGATCTCGGAAATGGCAAAGCGCAGCATGGCACCAATAACGCTGGCTTCATGCCATGCAGGCACCATGATGGCTGCCATTTTTTGCGGGACGGAGTTGAGCGTGGCCACACTCAGGCGTGGATTGTCTTTCACAAGAAAGAAGCGCCGATAAATGCGCCATACAAAGAACATGACCGTGACGATGAGTTCATCAAGCCCGCTGATGAGGAAGATAACGGCAACGATCCATGTCGCAGCATGGATCGTCTCAATGTAGAAGTGGAAAAAAGTTTCCATCAGAATCTTGCCTGATGTTCAAGCCGCCAACGGTGATCAATTGCGGTTGGTCGCGCTTTTGAATGCGCCTGCACGAGTTCATATCTGAAGGTGGTTCGCACGGGCGACAAGAAGGTGATAGCGAGGCCTGCACCCAGATCATGAGTTCGGTTATCCGCATGTCCGGCTGTGTCAATCGTACCCGCAAGCAGGGCATAACCGTCGATCAGCAGGGTACCGGACTCGAGCAGCCGCAAGCCGGGTCTGACGCGCCCAAAGCCAATCGCATTGTCGTAGCGGCTGTACCACACAAAGTCAGCATAGGCATCGAAGATGGGGCGCATGGTGATGCGCGCAGTCATGCTGCAATCACCTTCGCCCATCCAGTTCCAGCTGAAGATGGCACCCGCGCGCAGGTCAGACCGCCATGTATCGCGATTGCGATCAATCAGATCTGCGGCAGCGCCAGTTTCGACAAAGGCGCTGATGGGCAGTGTTTCAATTGGCTTGCTGCGCAGGCCAGCGCTGACGATCAGCGCATTGTCATAGAAAATTTCGGGGCCGAACGTGCCCCCGCCATGGCTGCGCGTGTCCCATGTTCCGCGCAGCGATGCATAGGTTTCGAGCCGTTCCTGATCGAAGATTGAATAGCCGATCCGCATATGCCCGGTTGCTACGCCAACTTTGTCACGCCGGCGATATTCCGGTGCGGCATAGGTCTCGGCAAACCAAGCGCCCGGCAATTGACGATCCGGCAGGCCGCTCAAGGACTGGTGCAGCCTGCAGGCTTCAATGGCGCGGGCGGAGCCTGATAGTGCGGTGATGCGTGCTTGATTGGTTGCCGCCGCTTTTTGTCCCAAGGCGTCTTCAAGAAAGACCAGTTCAAGCCGCAGGTCTTGATCTTCAGGCGACAATTTGAGGGCCTTGCGAAATGCATCGCGCGCTGCTGACTTGTCGCCGCGTGCAAGCCGCGCATAGCCGAGCTGCTTTAAAATGTCTGCACGCTTGGGCGCCAATGCAGAGGCTTGTTCAAGGAAGCGCTCAGCGTCGATGCGCTTTTCGCGTAGCAAGGCATAGGCGGCTTCAAGTTGCAGTCTGAGGCTTCCCTTTTGCTGCAGCGCAGCTTGCGTGACATATTGCAAGGCGGCAGCCTTGTTCGTCTTCTGTAGATCGTAGAATTTTGCCAATGCCTGATATTCAGCATCAGCTCTTGCAAGTGCTGGAACGAGCGTCAGGCTGAGGGCAATGGCGATCAGCTTAGGAGACATGACGTGTCTCTTTTGGCGCGAAGGAAAATTCATCGACCTTGGGCACCTTGCCTTTGAGGAAGGCATGGCAGATGACAGCGATCCGTCGGCTCGCTTCTCCGTCGCCATAAGGAGAGCCCGCAGATTTCATAGCAAGATAATCCGGCACCGAGGTCAGCAACCGCGTCGCTTCAGCGATGATCTTTTTTCGGTCAGTGCCCACCAGCAGGGCTGCGCCATATTTCACGGCGTCCGGGCGCTCGGTTTCTTCCCGCAGCACGAGGACGGGTTTGCCAAGTGCAGGTGCCTCTTCCTGTATGCCGCCACTATCGGTCATCACAAAATGGCAATCACGCAAGGTACAGACGAGGTCTGCATAGCCAAGCGGCGCACAAAGTGTCACTGCGCTGTGATTGCCGAGCAGTTCATGAACGGGTCCTGAAATGTTTGGATTGGGGTGCACCGGATAGATGAAACGGTAATCGGGGAATGCATGAGCCAGATCCAGAATGGCGCGACAGATTTCACGGATCGGCTCACCAAAGCTTTCACGCCGATGTGCGGTGACGAGGATTGTTTTGGAGGCAAGCATGGCGCGCTTTTCATAGCGCTTGGCGGTGTCGAGCAGGGCGTCGATAACTGTGTTGCCGGTGAGATAGATCTGCGATGCAGATATGCCCTCACGCAGCAGGGCGACCCTTGCTCCCGCGGTCGGGGCAAAATGCAGCGTTGCGGTAAGGCTGGCGACTCGGCGGTTCAGTTCTTCGGGAAAAGGACGCCTCATGTCATTCGTGCGCAGCCCCGCTTCGACATGTCCAACGGGGATATTGCGATAGAAACCGCAGAGGGCGGCGATCATCACCGATGTCGTGTCGCCCTGCACAAGCAATAGATCTGGCTTTTCCCGCTCCAGCAAAGGGTCAAGCGCGCCCAAAATACGCGCACTCAAGCCGGCGAGACTTTGATTGGGCAGCATCACATCCAGATCAAGGTCGATTGCGATGCCAAATTCAGCAAGTTCCTGTCGCACCAATTCGCGGTGCTGGCCTGTGCTGACAACCAGCACAGAGACGCCCTCAAGCCGCCGCAACGCCGAAATCACCGGCGCCATTTTTACACATTCGGGGCGAGTGCCGAGTATGCACCAGATGTTGCGAGACATTCCGACCTGCGAATCAAGTATCTGTTAAGTATAGCGGTTGTGTTCAACCGAACACATCTAAGCTTTGAGGGGGGCAAGGCGGTTATAGATCTGCCCCGCTGAGCGCCTCAGCTGTCATTCGCCCAAAGATCCCTGCTGCCCGAAGGTTCTTGCCTGAAACCTTGTTTTTCCTGCCTCAGGCCAGCTGCACAAGAACCTTGAGCGGCTGACCACGTTGGCTTCCGGGAGCATTGGAGGTTCAGATGCAAAGACAGTTTCTCTTCGCAACGGTCGCCGTCGCAGCGCTCTCGCTGGGCGCAGCCGTGGCCCAGACGGGTGGCACGGGCGGTTCGGGTGGTGCTGGTGGCACGGGCGGCAGCACAACGACCAGCCCCGGTTCGGGCGGTGCCTCTGGTGGTGGTGCCACGCAGCCAGCACCGCGTTCCGGCACAACCGGCAGCGATAAATCAACAGGGCAAGCTCCGGGCCTGGAGCAACGCGGGTCTCCGCCACCCGGTGTGGGGCAGGGCAGTGATCGTGCCGCAATTCCGAAGCTATCGGGTCATCAAGGTCAGCGGTCGTATCCTCATCGTCGAGCCAAGCTCGCGTCGGATTGTTTACATTATCAATGCCTGATAATGGCCTGACCCTATGAGACAGGGCCGCAACGGGTGTTGCGGCCCTGATTTGTTTTAGGCTTCGCTGCGCCTTGTCTTCCACAGCGAATACGCGATACCACCGACCAGAATGCTGACAGTCACGCCGAGGCTGACTTCAGGCGGAATCTTCCCGGTAAACTGCTGCACGAAGATCTTGCCACCCACATAAACAAGCACGATCGCCAGCGCATATTTCAGATAATGGAAGCGATCGACCATTGTGGAGAGCACGAAATATAGCGCGCGCAATCCGAGAATGGCGAAGATGTTTGATGTGTAGACGATGAAGGGGTCCTGCGTGATCGAGAAGATTGCGGGGATGGAATCGACCGCAAAGATCAGGTCAGCAAATTCAATCAGCACCAGTGCGACGAACAGGGGTGTAGCAAACAGTGCGAGCTTACCCGTCTTCTCGTCGGTCTGCCGGATGAAGAAGTTCTGCCCTGCAATTTCTCGCGTGATGCGCATGTGACGGCGCATCCACAAAAGCAGCGGGTTGGACTCCAGATCCGGCTTTGAGTCAGCCATGATGAACATCTTCACGCCTGTGAAGACGAGGAAGGCTGAAAAGACGTAGAGGATCCAGTCGAACTTGTGTACCAGCGCGGCACCCAGCCCGATCATGATCGCGCGCAGCACAATCACGCCAAGAATGCCGTAGAAAAGCACACGATGCTGATATTTCGCCGGGATGGCGAAATAGGTGAAGATCATCGCCATGACAAAGACATTGTCGAAAGCGAGCGTCTGCTCGACAACCCAGCCTGTGACATAAAGCTCCCAAGCAATCCATGCGCGCTCGGTTGCGCTGCTGGCGCCTGCGATATTTTCATCAAGCGATGTCGCATAGCCGTTATAATAAAGCCACCAGACAACTGCGGAGAAGGATAAGCCGAGCGACATGCAGATGCCGGCAAGAACGGTGCTTTCCCTGAAGCTCGGTTCATGCGCCTCTTTATGAAAGAGGCCTAGATCAACCGCCATAATCGCGAGGACAATGGCGAGGAAGGTAAACCAGACCCAGACCGGCATACCGAGCCAGAGTGTGGTGAGGAAGGCGTATGTTGCATCCATGTCATGCACCCCAAGTGACGTTCACCTTCGGTGCGAATGGACTGTGAGATGCCAGCCGACGGCCACAAGCCAGATCAGTAAGGCAAACCCGCAAGCGGTTTCGCACCGACTGATCCGACATCGCGCAAAAGCGCCAGAGGGGCCCGGATCAAGGCTTACAAACTCAATTTGAATTGTGGCGTAAACGTGACAGTCTCGGTCACGTGGGCTTCACGGCTTTGTCAGTCGGCTATCGTACTGCGCACCAGCGTATAGGTTGCAATGACGAAGATCAGCAGGGCGAAGCCTGTGTTGAGCGCGCCACGCTGTGCAGCCAGCACGCCTGTCAGCCTTGTGCCAAGTGTGCTTCCCGCAATTCCTCCTGCGATGAAAGCGGCTGCAATGTAGCCGTCAACAAGTCCGGCTGCGGCATAAGTGACGGATGTTGTCAGACCGAAAGCCGTGACGGCCACCAGTGACGAGCCAATCGCATAGCGCATCGGCATATTCGTCGCAAAGACGAGCGCAGGTACAATGAGAAAGCCGCCGCCAATGCCAAAGAAGCCGGACAAGAGGCCTGAAGCCAGACCCAGCGTCACCAATGACGGAAGGTTTTCACGCGAGAGCTTCACATCAGGAAGCCCCTCCTGCCTGCGGTTCTTCAACATCAAGATGCCGACAACAAACATCAGCAAGGCGAAGGCTGTCAGCAGGTGGTTTGGGTTGATCATTCGCCCCAAGGTGGAGCCAAGAAAAGCGCCAACCGCTCCTGCCACTGTGAAAACAGAAGCACAGCGCCATTTTACGCTGCCAGCGCGGCCATGCAGGGCGAGACTTGCTGCCGCATTCAAGGCGACCGCAATGGCACTGGTTCCGATGGCGATATGCGCATTCGTAACACCAACCACATAAGTCAGCAGCGGAATGGCAAGGATGGAGCCACCGCCACCCACAAGGCCAAGTGAGAGGCCAACCAGCGAACCAGAGCCAAGCGCCAGAGCATATTGCAGAAGCGAGCCAGTCACGCTGCAGCCTCCCTTACGACATCAGGCCTTGCGCAAAGCGCGGTTCCACGGGGCGTTGGCCAGCAGCAGGGCCATGCCGCAAAAACCGGTCACGCCCGCCATCATCAGCCCCGCACCAACAAAGCCGGGGATCAAGAGAAAGCCCGGATGAACGAAGGCGGCAAGCAAGGTCCCGGTAAATGCCATCCCCCCAGCCGCGATCTGCACCTGGCGTTGCAACGGGATCGGTTGGCTGCGATCAGTGGCGACCGGCAGGCCGGCCTTCTTCCAGGCATCAAGCCCGCCCTCGACAAAATAGGCATCGGCTTCGCCTGCCTTGCCAAAGAGAGCCTCGGCATTGCTGCGCGTGCGCATTCCACTGTGGCAGTGGAAAATCACGGGCCGCTCGCAATTGATTTGCAACTCAGCCTTTGCGAGCGCCGACAGGGGCATATGCTGCGTCCCGGGGATTTGTTCGCGGGCGCGTTCATCAGCTTCCCGAATGTCGATGAGAACGGCTCCGTCTTTCAGGAGTTCTGCGGCTTGCGCAGGGGAGATGGTCTTGAGGGACATGCGATGCGCTCCATTCTAGAAGCATTCCGGCAATGCCGGCTGCTGGTGGTATAATTTAGATGTTGCTAAATTAGAAAAATATAATATAAATGTCAAGGACCGAATATGCAGTGTTTGAAGAGGAGCCAATCATGGCAGATACGAAGTCAGGCCATTCAGGCAAGGCAGAGATCCGCGCCTTCTTCGATGAGCCGACCAACACGGTGAGTTATCTCGTTGCTGACCCCGCCACTGGTGCGGCAGCGGTGATCGACCCCGTTCTTGACTATGATCACAATAGCGGTGCGGTCGATACGCGCTCAGTCAATGCGATCTTGAAGGCTGCAGAGGAAGCTGGCTGGACGATCACATGGGCGCTCGAAACGCATGCTCATGCCGACCACCTGTCAGGTGCGCCCTATATCAAGGCGAAGACAGGCGCGAAGATCGGTATCGGTGAACATATTCGCGATGTGCAGAAGATCTTCCGCCCGGTTTTCAATGCAACGGATCTGGCAACGGATGGTAGCGACTTCGATCATCTGTTCGCGGATGGCGAGCGCTTCCAGATCGGCTCCCTCACGGCTGAAGTACTTTATACGCCTGGCCATACGCCTGCAGATATCGCTTATAAGATTGATGATGCCGTTTTTGTTGGCGATACGCTGTTCATGCCCGACTATGGCACGGCGCGGGCCGACTTTCCCGGCGGCGATGCGCATCAGCTTTATCGCTCGATCCAGCGGTTGCTGGCCCTGCCACCGCAAACGCGGCTGTTCATGTGCCACGACTATAAAGCGCCGGGGCGCGACAGCTATGTTTGGGAAACCACGGTCGCAGAACAGCGCGCGCATAATGTGCATGTGCGCGAGGGCATCAGCGAAGCCGACTTCGTCGCGATGCGAGAAGCGCGCGACAGAACCCTCGCTGCACCGCGCCTGCTATTGCCGTCCATTCAGGTCAATATTCGCGCCGGCCGCTTCCCTCCCGCACAAGCAAATGGCGTACGCTATCTCACAATCCCGGTGAAGATCGCTGATGGTGTTGAAGGGGTGTGAGCATAAGTTTGCCCTTCGTGAGAGCGAGGTGGTTTGCTGCCTCGAATCAGGAAAATTCTTGTGAGAAAGGCGGCCGAGAAAATCTTTGCCGCCTTTCCCCAGCCCACATGACGGGAGGCCAACCTTCATTCCCTGTTGTTTGTTGTCTGTCTCCTTACGTCGGCAGGGCGTCAATCAAGACAAAGGCAACAT
>JACCED010025651.1_pt1 | contig 15416 bp, 12 predicted proteins | sample 7455021 | NCBI WGS metagenome assembly JACCED01 (sample SAMN15323456, study PRJNA562643) | freshwater metagenome | isolation source: river surface water | place: USA:Blue River Watershed | collected 2017-08-19 | reverse complement strand
TGTTTACAAATTTTGCGGTAGCAGAAGATTGCAAAAAAGTTAAGCCAAGGATTGAGACAAGTCCAAAAAGCAAAAACATTCCAGTACCTGGACCAATTAAGCCGTCATAGAAACCAATTACTAACGCAATCAAAATTGCTTTTAATTTGTAATTATTTTGTAAAGGATTTTCCTGCTGTCCAAATTGTGGATTGCGCAAGGTAAAAACGGCTACCCCGATCAAGATCAATAAAATTATGGGTTCGAACATGGATCGATTTACAAAAGTGACTAGGGCTGATCCACAAAGCGAACCAATAAACGCAAATCCAATCATCAAGAGCAAGACGCGCTTATCGGTTGAGACTTTTTTCCGATAGGTATTCGCCGCAGCGCTGGTTCCGACAATAGAAACGGACTTATTTGTTCCCATTACTGATGCCAGCGATTCATTCGGAAAGGCAACGAGCAGAGTTGGTAACTGAATTAAGCCCCCACCGCCAGCAACTGCATCAACAAATCCAGCCAGAAATGCGGCAACTACACAGAGAGCAATAACCCATAAAGATATGTCTTCGGCTAACCACATTTGGTTAAGTCCAGTCATCGATCACTTGAAGAAGTTGGGCTAAGTTTTGAATAGTTGCATCCGGAGTAATACCTAAATCGGTTGACTGTGAGGCAGGAATATTTGAATGCGGAATCCAAACACCTTTCATGCCAACTTCTTGTGCTCCATGAATATCATCAAATAATCGATCACCAACAAAAACTGTCTCTTCGGGTAAAGCATCTAAGTTGTAAAGCACATCAGTGAATACAGACTTATGGGGTTTGGCAGCAGTCGTTTCACTTGTAAACAACAAATAATCAAACAGATGCAAAATCCCATCGCGCTCTAAGACTGACTCATGAAAACGTCGCGGCCACATCGTGTTTGATAAAACGGCCAGCTTGAAGCCGCGGCCTTTAAGTTCCTCAAGTAACGGCAAGGCTTCTGGATCAGTCCAGGTATTCGGTTCCCAGGCTTTTAGATACGCATCAAGTGCAGAAAAATACTCAGAACTTGAAGTATCTATTCCGTGTTCATGAAACATGGCTTCCATCGCGCCAGTGCCTACTTCACCACGTGTATCAAACTGATGTGACCATCTAGCTAATTCAGCATTCAACAGTGCGTCTGCAAGTTCTGTTGCCCGCGAAGCATCATAAGTGTTTGCAAAAATACTCCAGCGTTCATGAAGGTCGACGTCGTGCCAAGGAGTTAGTGTGCCACCCCAATCAAAAGCGACAGCTTTGATTGGCATTAACGGCCTTTTACTTCTGCAAAAGCTTCAGCCACAAACTGTTCAACCGGGATGTTGCGCTGTTCACCTGTTTTACGATCGCGTAATTCAATTACGCCTTCGGTTAAACCTTTACCAATAACCGCAATGGTTGGAACTCCGACTAATTCAGAGTCATTGAATTTAACACCTGGAGAAACACCCTTGCGATCGTCATATAGGACGCGAACTCCTCGATGCTCTAATTCCTTAGCGATCTTTTCCGCAGTTTCGAATGCAATTTCATCTTTACCGGTTGCAATTAAATGAATATCTGCAGGGGCAATTTCCCGCGGCCAAATCAAACCTTTGTCATCATGCCACTGTTCAGCAACAACTGCGACGGCTCTAGAAACACCGATACCGTAGGAGCCCATGTAGACCGGAATTAATTTTCCATTTTCATCTAAAACTTTTAAGTCCAGCGCTTGCGAATATTTAAGTCCTAGTTGGAAAATGTGACCTATTTCAATTCCACGGGCCATCTCTAAGGTGGCATCGCAATTTGAGCAAGTGTCCCCTTCGCGAACTTCAGCTGCTTCGATTACGCCATCCCAAGTGAAATCGCGCCCTGCTACTAAGTCATATACGTGATGACCTGGTTTATTTGCTCCGGTAATCCAACGTGTCCCATTCACAACTCTTGGATCAACTAGGTAGCGAATTCCAGACTGTGACTTTTCACCCAAAACCTGTGGACCGATGTAACCCTTTACTAACGCTGGGTACTTCTTAAAATCTTCTTCTTCAAATGCCTCTATTGAGGAAGGATGCAACCCTGCTTCAAGTCGTTTCAAATCAACTTCTCGATCACCAGGTAGACCAATAATTAATGGCTTTCTAATTCCGTCGTAAGTAACTTCCATGAGCACTACATTTTTTAAAGTGTCGCTAGCTTGCCAATCGCGATCACTCCGACGCAGTTCGGCACGGTTATTCGATACCTCAACGAGAGTTGCAATTGTTGGAGTATCAGGAGTATTTTCCACATGCGATTGTGGTAACCCAGCAAAATCAATTTCAGCTGGAGCTTTTGTAACAATCGCTTCGACATTTGCAGCCAAACCACAACTTGGACACTGAACGTAAGTGTCTTCACCGTTTTCGCAAATAGCTAAAAATTCTTCGCTGCCAGAGCCACCCATTGCACCTGACATTGCCGAAACTATTACGTAATCAAGACCAAGGCGATTAAAAGTAGAAATATAGGCATCGCGATGCTTGTTATAACTTTCGATTAATCCCTCTTTAGAAGTGTCGAAAGAATATGAGTCTTTCATGACAAATTCGCGGCCGCGTAAAATACCAGCTCGTGGTCGGGATTCATCACGGTACTTAATCTGAATCTGATAAATCGACAACGGTAAATCTTTATATGACGAATACTCTCCCTTGACCATCAAGGTAAACATTTCTTCGTGTGTTGGTGCCAGCAAGTAGTCTGCATCTTTTCGATCTTTTAACCGAAATAAATTGTCGCCATACTCTGTCCAGCGATTGGTGGCCTCATACGGTTCCCGAGGTAATAAACCAGGAAAATGTACTTCTTGAAAACCCGCAGCATCCATTTCTTCGCGAACTACGCGCTCAATATTTCGATATACCAAGTAGCCAAGCGGTAACCAACTGTAAATACCAGGAGCGACTCGACGAACGTAACCGCCACGAACTAATAATTTGTGACTGGGTACTTCTGCATCCGCAGGGTCCTCACGAAGTGTTCGTAGGAACAAACTGGACATGCGCAGCACTGCAGAACTCCTTGCGTAGTTATGTTCCTTAATCCTATTGATCAGCGCAGGATTTCTAAGAATTGTGATTTAAAAATGAATCGTGGCAAAGGTGTCGACCTGCTCGAAACCTACCCGACGATAGGTTGCCATGGCCGGTTTGTTGAATTCATTCACGTACAGCGATGCAGTCTTTGCAATGTCATCCAAAATGAAGCGAACGACTGCCGCCATGGCTGGAATAGCCAGACCTTGACCACGGAATTTTGGATTAACCCAAACACCTTGTATCTGTGCAACATTATTGCCGATCGTTCCGACTTCAGCTTTAAACACAACTTCATTGTGCTCAATCCGAACAAAAGAACGCTTATCCGAAATTAATTCAGTAATCCGATTTCGATACGGCAATACATTTCCCCCACTTATTGGTGAGATTCCAACTTCTTCAGTGAACATGTCAACGCATGCCGGAAAAAGTATTTCTAAATCGGAAGTATTCGCATACCGAACTAAATCATCAGGTAAAACATCTGACCTGGAACTTATGGCCATTAATGGTTGATCTGGGCGAACGTCTCTTGCACTCCCCCAATGGCGCTCTAACATCTGCCAAAGTGGCATAACCTCGACTGCTGGGCCAACTATCGCCGAACACCGGCGTCCTTGCTTAATTAAAAAATTGGCAAACTCATTTCGAGAGATTGCTGTGGTGTTTACCGGAATTAAGTTTGCACCCAAATAAATTGCCGATTTCAGATGTCCATCATCAAAAAATCCAATTAGGTCTGGGTAGTTTGGCCGCACCATCCCTAATCGAGTTAATTCAAGCCGAGCACCTAAAAAACAATGTTTAACTGGATCGCGATCAGCAATGGCGATTAGTTGATTAATACTTTCGTCATCGATCTGACGAATTTGGTGGGCCATCTAAAGCTAAAAGATTATTTAACTGAAACTTCTGGTGTTCCAGTTTGTTCCATCTGTTCAGCTAGTTTCATTGCTTCTTCAATCAATGTTTCGACTATTTGCGCTTCTGGAACCGTTTTAATTACTTCACCTTTAACAAAAATTTGACCTTTGCCATTGCCACTAGCCACACCCAAATCAGCTTCACGTGCTTCACCAGGACCATTCACCACGCAACCCATCACCGCAACACGCAATGGGACTTCAAGTCCTTCAAGTCCAGCAGTAACTTGTTCGGCCAAAGTGTAAACATCGACTTGTGCTCTTCCGCAAGAAGGACAAGAAACTATTTCTAAACCACGTTGACGCAAATTCAGGGATTCCAAAATTTGATTACCAACTTTTACTTCTTCAACTGGCGGCGCAGAAAGCGAGACGCGAATTGTGTCACCGATTCCATCACTTAGTAACGCACCAAATGCAACAGCAGATTTGATCGTTCCCTGGAAAGCTGGGCCTGCTTCGGTCACACCTAGATGCAATGGATAGTCACATTGCTCAGCTAATAACCGGTATGCAGAAACCATAATCACTGGATCATTGTGTTTGACTGAAATCTTGATGTCACGAAAACCATGTTCTTCGAATAATGAACATTCCCAGAGCGCCGACTCAACGAGTGCCTCAGGTGTTGCCTTGCCATATTTCTCAAGTAGTCGTTTATCTAACGAGCCTGCATTGACCCCAATTCGAATTGGAATACCTGCATCGCCAGCGGCTTTAGCAATTTCGGCTACTTTGTCATCGAATTGTTTTATGTTGCCTGGATTAACCCGAACACCTGCAACACCAGCGTCGATTGCCGCAAAAACATATTTCGGTTGGAAGTGAATATCAGCAACTACCGGGATGCTACTTTTCTTTGCAATTTGGCTTAGTGCATCTGCATCATCTTGACTAGGAACTGCAACTCGAACAATTTGGCAACCTGTAGCAGTTAATTCAGCAATCTGTTGCAATGTTGCATTCACGTCAGCCGTTAGGGTGGTCGTCATTGACTGCACGCTAATTGGTGCATCGCCGCCCACTTCTACTGGATTTGAATGGTGACGTAGAACAATTTTTCGACTCTTACGACGCGGGGCTAAAACCGGCGGCGGTAAGGCAGGTAAACCTAAGTTAATCGACATGTTTCTATTATCGGGTAATCGACCAACCGTTGCTTGCTGCGGCTAGCGAGTACCCGCTAGAAGTGACCTTATAGACAATGCCCAATTAAAAGAGGTTTAACGGCTTGATGATGTCGGCCAACATAACCACTAGGGCCATTGATAACAAAATCAATGAGGCAACATAAGCCACCGGCAGCATTTTGGCCGTATCTACTGGGCCAGGGTTTGGTCGACCAAATACTTTTGCGAATACTTTACGAGCACCTTCGTAAAGTGCACCGGCAATATGACCACCATCAAGTGGGAGTACTGGAACTAAGTTAAATAGAAACAGAAATAGATTTAGCGATGCTAAAAGCATTAATAAAATCGAAACTTTATCTAGATTGCTAATTGCATCTGCGCCAGTTACTTGGCCGCTTATTCGACCGACTCCGATTACGCTAACTGGGCCTTCGATGTCACGCGGTGCGTCAGTAAATAGGTCTTGTCCTAAATTAAAAACTTGAGCGGGAAAACTAATTAGTCCCTGGACAGATAAAACTGTGAAGTCCCACATTTCTGCTGGAACTTGGCTAGCTGGCATTTTCTCCATGTAGGTAGCTGGTGAAATACCTAAAAATGCTCGAGGAGCGCCAGGTGTATCTTCAATTTCGCCAACAGTTGGCGTTAACGTAACTTGGCTACCGGCCCGCTCGACTACGACTGGAACTACCTGACCAACTTTTCCTGCCAGTGCTCCACTTACGTCATCCCAAGATGCAATTGGAATGCCATCAATACTTTTTAACGTGTCGCCGGCTTGAATTCCTGCGGCATAGGCAGCACCTTTAACCCCATCGCCACAACTTCCATCTGTCGAGGCAATTCCAGTTGGATTATCTGCGGTAGGTACACAAGCAGTTACATTACTCAAAGTTGTGGAAGGCGCTGATATGCCGATACCTGAGAGTGTGACAAAAAATAAGACCGTGGCGATAACCAAATTCATAAATGGCCCGCCAAACATAACCGTTAATTTTTTTGGCACCGAAAGTTTGTAGAAAACTCGATTTTCATCCGCAGGTGAAATTTCACTTAAAGTTTCTTTGCGTGCTTCTTCAATTAAGTTGCCAAGCCGCCCAAGTTTTTCTGGATCCTCGATAACTTTTCGGCTTGGTGGGTACATGCCAATCATTCGAATGTAGCCACCAAAAGGTAGCAACTTAATTCCGTACTCAGTCTCACCTTTTACTTTTGACCAAATTGTTGGACCAAAGCCGACCATGTAAGTCGGTACCCGCACACCAAATTTTTTGGCTGGGAGTAAATGCCCGATTTCATGCAAACCAATCGAAAAAAGAATTCCGAAGGCAAAAACTAAAATGCCAACTAATTCGCTCAAGAAAGCCCTACCTTTTTAAACCCGCAGTACTTATCGAGTACTACTTAATTAAGTATTACTGATTAACGTAGTGCAGGCACTTTGTGCCCAATCTGCTGCTCTTACTACTTCTTCAATAGTAAGGCGATCATCTGACACAAAATCCGAAGCCAAATGCATTTCCACTATTTGCGAAACAGTTGGGATTATCTGACTGTATTTAAGTTCGCCAGCTAAGAATGCGCCAACTGCAACTTCATTTGCGCCGTTTAAGACTGCCGGTGCAGTACCAGCAGTAAGACCTGCTTGTTTAGCCAGAGAAATTGCTGGGAAAACTTTGTGATCAACTGGCTCAAATGTCCAATTAGCTTGGGCTGTCCAATCACACGGTGTCGAACTATTTGCAATACGGTCTGGCCAAGTTAACCCAAGTGCAATTGGTAAATGCATGTCAGGAGGACTTGCCTGCGCAATTGTGGAACCATCAATGAATTCGACCATTGAATGAACTATTGATTGTGGGTGAATCACCACATCGATTCGATCCATCGGGATTTCAAATAACAGATGTGCCTCGATAACTTCAAGGCCCTTATTCATCATCGTTGACGAATTGATCGTGACAACCGGTCCCATCGTCCATGTCGGGTGCGCTAAAGCCTGCTCGATTGAAACATCTTCCAACTGTTCTTTCGTGTAGCCACGAAATGGACCACCGCTTGCGGTCAAAATAAGTTTGTTAATTTCATTTTTTGATCCAGAACGCAAACATTGCGCTATTGCGCTGTGTTCCGAGTCAACTGGAATGATTTGATCTGGTTTAGCTAGTCGAGTTACAGCTTTGCCGCCGATCACCAGTGACTCTTTGTTAGCAAGTGCGAGTTTTGTTCCTGCTTTTAGCGCAGCAACTGTTGGACCTAGCCCAACTGCTCCAGTGATTCCGTTTAGCAAAACATCGACTGAAACTGCAGCAAGTTCGCTTGCGGCATTAGGTCCGATTAAAAGTCGAGGTACTTCAAATGAACCTTCGGCATAACCCTGTTTACTAGCCTGTGCGTAAATCGCTAATTGAAAATCTTGTGCTGCCGTGCCATTAGCAATTGCTACAACTTCAACCTTGAATTCCAATGCAAACTGTGCAAGTAAAGCGACATTGCTGCCACCAGCACTTAACCCAATAACTTTAAATTCATTTGGATTTGCGCGAACAATATCTAATGCTTGTGTACCGATACTGCCGGTGGCACCAAGAATAGTTATTCGTCGCTGCATAACTGTTGACCGATTATTAATTAAAGATCAAGGCCACTGAGCACCATAATGCGCTCATGTGTGAAGTCTTGCATTGCGTAGCGCAAGCCTTCTTTACCAACACCTGATGCTTTGATGCCACCGTATGGCATTTGATCTGAGCGATAAGAAGGTACATCGCCAACGATTACGCCACCAACTTCAAGTTCACGGTGCGCATGGAATGCTTTTTGAATGTCGTGTGTGAAGACTCCGGTTTGCAGACCAAAAATTGAATCATTAACTACTGCGATGCCTTCGTCGAACGAAGAAATTTTATGCACCAACATAACTGGACCAAACACTTCATTACATGAAACTTTTGCATCTAACGGGACATCGGCCAGCACAGTTGGTTCATAGAAAGAACCATTACGCTTTCCGCCAGTTAGTACTTTCGCGCCATTGGCAACCGCCTCGTTAACCCATTGCTCTACTCGAATTGCAGCAGCCTCGTTGATAAGTGGACCAACTACTGTTTTTTCATCGCGCGGATCTCCGTTTGGTAATCCAGCAACTGCAGTCACAATTCGTTTGGTCAATTCATCGAAAAGATTTTCGTGAATCAAAACTCGTTGCACGGAAATACAAGATTGACCTGCTTGATAATTTGCAAAAGTCGCAATGCGCGTAGCCGCCCAAGTTAAGTCAGCTTCAGAATTCCAATCCTCATTCACAATTGCTGCCGCATTGCCACCAAGTTCTAAGGTGATGTGTTTATTGGGAACTGCTTTTTGGATTTCGTATCCAACTTTGTCTGAACCAGTGAATGAAACAACTGGTAGTCGAGGATCAGCCACAAGAGCTGGTGCATCCGCATTTGCAATGGGCAGAATTGACCAAGAACCTTCTGGCAAATCGGCTTGCGCCAAAATTTCACCCAGTAATAATGCGCTAAGCGGTGTGCTTGGTGCTGGTTTAACAATGATTGGTGCGCCAACTGCAATTGCTGGGGCTACTTTATGTGCCACCAAATTCATCGGAAAATTAAACGGCGAAATTCCAAGCACTGGTCCATGTGGGAACCGGCGAATAATTGCCATTCGACCAGCTGCCGCTGCTTCAGTATCTAACCGTTGTAGTTCACCAGAGAAACGACGTACTTCTTCAGCGGCCCACCTAAATACTGTGGTGGCACGTCCTGCTTCGGCTTTAGCCCACATCAATGGCTTGCCATTTTCTTCAACGATCAACTTTGCGATTTCATCTACGCGAGCGGCTAGTTGACGTGAAATAGCCATCAGTGCCTCAGCGCGAAATGCCGCACTTGTGCGCGCGTACTCCTGCTTTACTGCCCAAGCAGCCGCGACGGCCTGCTCAACCTGATCTTTGGTTGGGACGTGATACTGGCCAACTAAAGAGCCATCACCTGGGTGGATAACGTTTTCAAGTGTTCCGCTAGTGGCTGGTTTGCCAGCTAGCCAAAATGGATGCGCAGTCGTCATGGACCTACGCTACGCCGTTTTTCGTGCCAAGCCAAAGCCGGGCATAGGAACTTTGCCAGACTTAGGTCTAACATTGCTTTCATGACTGCTTCTGATATTTCGGTAATGACAATTAATGATGTCCCCCAAGAGCGCCGCTTAGTTACGGCTATTCCAGGGCCTAAGTCCAAAGAAATTCAAAATCGACGCACTGCAGCAGTAAGTGCTGGCGTTGGTGCAACTTTGCCAATTTTCGTAACTAAAGCAGCCGGTGGTGTAGTTGTCGATATTGATGGTAACTCGCTTATAGATATGGGATCAGGTATCGCGGTAACAAGCGTAGGCAACGCATCAAAGCATGTTGTTGATCGCGTTATCGCTCAAGTTCAAGATTTCACTCACACCTGTTTCATGGTGACTCAATACGAAGGTTACGTAGAAGTTTGTGAGGCGTTAAATCGTTTAACTCCCGGAGATCATGAAAAACGTTCTGCACTATTTAATACAGGTGCAGAGGCAGTTGAGAACGCAGTCAAAATTGCCCGTGCTTATACAAAGCGCCAAGCCGTTGTGGTTTTTGAACATGGTTACCACGGACGCACAAACCTTACGCTTGGTATGACTGCCAAAGTCATGCCATACAAGCAAGGATTTGGACCGTTTGCTTCTGAGATTTATCGCATGCCACTTTCATATCCAGCTCATGATGGACTTACTGGCAAAGAAGCGGCAGATCGAGCAATTAGCCGCATGATTAAAGAAGTTGGCGCAGAAAATATTGCTGCCATTGTTATTGAACCGATTCAAGGTGAAGGTGGCTTCATCGTGCCAGCCGAAGGTTTCCTACCTGGCTTAGTTAAGTTTGCAAATGAAAACGGCATCGTATTTGTTGCTGATGAAGTTCAGACCGGTTTTTGTCGCACTGGCAAATGGTTTGCCTGTGAACACGAAGGTATCGTTCCAGATTTAATTACCACTGCCAAAGGCATTGCTGGAGGTTTACCTCTTGCTGCTGTTACTGGCCGCGCTGAAATTATGGATTCAGTCCATGCCGGCGGTCTTGGCGGAACTTACGGCGGTAACCCAATTGCTTGTGCTGCTGCCCTAGGTTCTATCGCTGCGATGGAAGAAGAAGATTTACTAGCTAAAGCTCAAAACATCGAAGCGGTAATGAAACCACGTTTAGCAAAAATTGCTGAGGCAACTGGAGTTATTGGCGACATTCGTGGCCGTGGCGCCATGATGGCAATTGAAATTGTTAAAAAAGGTACTAACGAACCAGACCCAGATACTACGAGCAAAATTGCAAAAGCTTGTCATGCTGAAGGTGTGGTTGTACTAACTGCTGGCACTTACGGAAACGTTCTACGTTTCTTGCCACCGCTTGTTATGCCTGAACACTTACTTGATGATGCGTTAACAATTATTGAGCAGCAAATCAAGGAAGTAACTGCTTAATTAGTTATGAATTCAACTGCCGACCATCCTTCGGTAAGACGGGTCAAGGAATTCTTAGCTAGCCACGATATTGACGTCGAAATACGGCACTTATCCGACACTGCTCGCTCGGCAACAGATGCTGCCGCTGCACTTGGTGTTCAAGTAGGTCAGATTGCTTCGTCAATTGTTTTTTCAATTCCAGAGCCATTGTTGGTAATTACTTCAGGACGTCATCGGGTAGATACCGAACTAGTTGCTAAAACAGCACAGCTACCGAAACTTGGTCGTGCAGATGCAGACTTTGTTAAAAACTGGAGTGGCTTTGTGATTGGTGGAGTTAGTCCTATTGCTTGGCAACATAACGACACCGATTATCAGCCAAAAACTTTTATCGATGTAGCACTCGATGAGCATGAAGAAATTTGGGCTGCAGCTGGTCACAGTCATGTGGTGTTTAGAACTAATTTCAAAGATCTGGCCAGGATCAGTCAAGCAACTGAAATCTTCGTTGGTGAATAGTTGAGTCAAGTCGCAGTTATCGGTGCTGGACACGGTGGACTAGCTGTTGCAGCTCGCCTAGCAGTTAAAGGTCATCAAGTTACGGTGTACGAATCAAATCACGATGTGGTGACACTGGATCAAGTACTGACGCTGCCAGCAGCATATCGAGATTTATTTTTAAAAACAGGTTCAGCACTCGAGGACAACTTGGAGTTAGCAGAAATTGAAACGGCAGTTCAAATTCCAATTAAAGATTCAGGCACTTTAGTTATTCCGGGAAGCGGACAAGGAAGAACACTTACTCAAATTGCCCAAAAAATAGGTGAAGATGCTGAATCGCAGTGGCGAACCTACCTGCAGCAAGGAGGTGACCTTTGGCAAGAAATTAGAGCCAAATTAGTAGAGGCACCTTTAACACAGAACCTATGGCAAACCATTGGCTTCAAAAATTATTTAAAGTTTCGAACTTTTTCTAGATTTGTAAATTCAAATCTAAAAGATGAGGCGTTACAAGATCTTGCCGAGTTTTACCGAACTCAATGTCGTGTTACATTGCGAACAAACCTTGGCTTACTTTGTTTAAACGCTTACGTGCAACAAGTATTTGGGGTTTATCAACCTACAGGTGGATTAACCGAACTCACCCAAGCGCTAAAGAAAAGATGCAATGAACTCGGTGTCGAATTCAAATTCAGTGAAGCTGTCTTCCCTGTTGAGTTCGGTGATCAAATAACTGGAATTGAGTCTAGAAACAAAAAATTTACATCTTGCGACAATGTCATCGTTAATGATTTGTCAGGTGTCTTACTTGATTTAAATTGGCGTTCAAAACCTAGCTATGAAACCTCTGTTACCGGACTTTATGTGATTAACGAATATTCTTGGCTGGGTCTAGGCCCAGCACATGCAGTTCTTGGTGCATCTATCGTTGCGCATCTAATCGGGTCTGCAGCCGATTAGTTTTACCTTTACGCTAATAGAGTGACTAATCCACTAGATTCAAATCAGTTGCGCGAGCGAGTTTCAAAAACGCTCACTGATTTCATTGCAGACCACCAAAAATTGATGGTCGACATATCTAGCGACACAATTCCATTAGTCGAATCTTTAGCCCAGTTATTAAATGGTGGCAAGAGGCTTCGTCCAGCATTCGCATATTGGGGTTACTTGGCATCCGGCGGCAAAGATCGTGATGAAGTCGTCCGTGCGTGTTCAGCTCTTGAATTCTTACAAGCCTGTGCCTTAATTCACGACGATGTGATGGATAACAGTGATACTCGACGAGGCGCACCAGCTGTCCACAAGCAATTTGAAACCCTGCACACGCAAAATAGTTGGCTAAGTGACGGTCCCCGATTTGGTACGGGAGCAGCCATTTTGATCGGTGATTTAGCACTGTCGTGGGCTGATGAACTTATTTTTTCAAGTGGTTTAACCGCGCAAGAAGTGGCTAGAGCATTTGATGTTTATCACGAAATGCGCACTGAATTAATGGCTGGGCAGTATCTAGATCTATTGGAGCAAGTTCGCGGCGAAATTACTGTTGATCGAAGTGCCACAGTGATTCGATATAAAAGTGCAAAGTACACAATTGAGCGACCCTTGCTAATGGGTGCCGCGATTGCTGATGCAACGCCGGAGATACGTTCGGCGCTTTCGCAGTACGGTTTGGCACTCGGCGAAGCATTTCAGCTGCGCGATGACCTTCTTGGAGTCTTTGGTGACTCCCAAACCACTGGTAAACCAAGTGGTGATGATCTGCGAGAAGGTAAACAGACTATGTTGATCGCGGTGGCTAAAGAAATGGCTGATTCTGTTGGTCAGGAACTAATTGACAGATCACTTGGTGATCCAAATCTGTCAATTGAACAAGTTAAAGCCGTCCAAGAAGTTCTAACTAATTGTGGCGCCCAGAGCAAAATCGAATTAAGAATTGATCAACTTTTACAAACCGCACTAAGTGCAATAAAAGATTTAGACGCAACAGCCAACGCGGCATTAACCGAATTGGCAATTATGGCAACGAAAAGAGCAAACTAAATGGTTTCACTTCGCGAATGGATTCCTGGTCACACTCAGCGAACCGTTGTTGGTCCGACTGAAAATGTGGTTATTGTTGGTGCCGGCCTAGCAGGGTTATCTGCAGCAATGCGATTGGCTGGAGCCGGTCGCAAAGTCACCGTTGTCGAACGTGAAAATATCCCAGGTGGACGTGCTGGTCGCATAAGTGATCGTGGATTTGAATTTGATACCGGTCCAACCGTATTAACCATGCCAGATTTAATTGCAGATGCATTTGATTGCCTTAATGAAGACATGGCAGATTGGTTAACTTTAGAACCTGTTAAGCCGCTGTATCGAACATTTTTTGCGGATGGTAGCCAGCTAGATGTTCACAGTGACACTGCTCAAATGGCTGCTGAAATTGAAAAAGTTATTGGCCCAGAAGAAGCTGCTGGGTATCACAAATACGTAGATTTCGTTTCTGATCTTTATAAGTACGAAATGCGAAATTTTATTGATCGAAATATCGACACTCCCCTTGATTTAATTTCTAAGGACTTAATCAAATTAATTAGTATCGGTGGCTTTAGGAAACTTGCGCCAAAAGTTGAGCAGTACCTTAAGGATGATCGAACACAACGGGTTTACTCATTCCAAGCTATGTATGCCGGACTATCTCCGTACGATGCCCTAGCCATCTACGCAGTTATCGCATACATGGATTCAGTTGCAGGCGTGTTCTTCCCCAAAGGTGGCATGCATGCAGTCCCGCAGGCTATGGCAGATGCTGCTGCTAAACACGGAGTCACTTTCAAGTACAACACTGAAGTAACTAAAGTACGAACAAAGGGTGCTCGAGCAACCGGCGTTGAAACCAAAGATGGCGAATTTATAGCTGCTGATGTAGTGATTTTGAATCCGGATTTACCTATTGCCCACACCCAGTTACTTGGCAGTAATCCTTGGACAGTAAGCCGATTAACTTACTCACCCTCGTGCTATTTGATGTTGGCTGGTTCCAACAAAAAGTATGAGCATATCGCCCACCACAACATTCATTTCGGGAAAAGTTGGGCTGGCGTTTTTGACGAACTAATTAATAAGAAAACTGTCATGTCAGATCCAAGTATTTTGGTGACAAACCCTTCGCATAGTGATCCAGCACTGGCCCCTGCAGGTAAAGATGTCTATTACGTACTATTCCCGACTCCGAATCTAGATGCAGATATTGATTGGAAAACTTTCGAGCCTAAATATCGTGACTTAGTGATGCAAACTCTTGATGAACGCGGTTACACAGATTTTGCTGAGTCAGTTGAAGTACTTCACATCACTACGCCACAAGATTGGGCTGATCGAGGTATGGAACGCGGTGCGCCATTCGCCGCGGCTCATTCATTTTTTCAAACGGGACCATTTAGGCCGCGGAATACTTGGGGCGAAAATGTCGTCTTTACTGGATCTGGCACTCAGCCCGGTGTCGGTGTACCAATGGTCTTGGTGTCCGGTCGCTTAGCTGCAGAACGAGTGACTGGAAAAGATACAAAGTATCGATCAAGAGCGCTTCGCTAACTTTATTTTTTTTAAATTAAGTAACCTAGAACCGTGCCGCAATCAGTTCTAACTTCGAGTAAGAGACTGTTCGTTGCGGTTTACATATGGCCAGGCTTCTTTGGGTCGACATTCTTGGCTTTAGGTTCTTTAGGTGTTGGTTGGTTTCCGTTGAGTGCACAGGCACTTGAATGGAGTTGGGTTAACTATCTTCAAACCAATTCACTGGGGCAATCGCTAGCGCGAGCATTTGTTGTGGTTGGTGCAGCATTTTTGCTGCAATCTTGGTTAATCGTTGGGATTGATGCACTGCATAACAAGATTGCTGACGTTCGGATTTTATACATCGCACTTACCGCATGGTGTTTGCCGTTAATTTTTACTCCACCACTATTTAGTCGAGACGTTTTCAGTTATTACATGCAGGGAAAATTACAGTTAGCTGGATACAACCCCTACGAAACTGGTGTTGCACTAGTACCTGGCTGGTTTCAATCTGGAGTAGATCCGCTATGGGGTGAGGCACCAACTCCGTACGGCCCAGCATTTTTACTTATTGAAAAATATGTTGCTCTGTTAAGTGGAGACTCGGCCCTGACTGGAGCAATATGGTTTAGAGCTACCTCATTAATTGGGCTAATAATTTTGGCCATAGCTATTCCATATCTAGCCAGGCAACACGGGGTTAGCGATAGTTCGGCGTTGTGGCTTGGCGCGATGAATCCGTT
>JACCED011130337.1_pt1 | contig 15420 bp, 9 predicted proteins | sample 7455021 | NCBI WGS metagenome assembly JACCED01 (sample SAMN15323456, study PRJNA562643) | freshwater metagenome | isolation source: river surface water | place: USA:Blue River Watershed | collected 2017-08-19 | reverse complement strand
TTTACAGCATCACTAAAGCGATATTGAAGGACACTTTTGTTTGGCTCGCATCTTCATCCGAACAAACCGCCATCGCCAATTTTCTGGATCAAAAAACCGCACAAATTGACGAAGCCATCGCCATTAAAGAACGACAAATAGAATTGCTCAAAGAGCGCAAGCAAATCATTATCCAAAAAGCTGTGACTCAGGGCTTGAACCCGAATGTGCCGATGAAGGATTCGGAGGTTGAGTGGATTGGGAAGGTGCCGAAGCATTGGATTGTTTCCAAAATTGGCATGTACTCAAAGGTATTCAATGGTTCAACTCCCAACAGAGAAATTTCAAGATATTGGTTAAATGGAACAATTCCTTGGATTTCGTCTGGCAAAGTTAATGATTTTATTGTCAATGAGCCCTCCGAGTACATTAGCGAGTCAGCACTTCGCGAATGTTCATTGAGAGTTTTTCCAAAAGGAACAATTATTATTGGGATCGTTGGGCAAGGAAAAACAAGAGGAACAACAGCGAGGCTTAATCTAGATACAACAATAAATCAAAATGTTGCTGGAATAATTCCATCTAAATTCTTGAGTAGTGATTTTTTACATTTATATTTAATTCAAGCCTATTCTCAAATTAGGAATCAAGGGCAAGGTTCAAATCAAGAAGCACTAAACTGCTCAATAGTAAGCTCCTTTCCTGTCGTGATTCCTGCAATGGAAGAACAACAAAAAATTATTGAGTTTATTGAAAATCAGTCTTTATTAATCGAACAATCAAGATCAATTCAGGCTGAGCAAATCGAAAAACTAAAATAATACAAAACCACGCTGATTAATAGGGCAGTGACAGGAAAAATCAAAGTGACGGATGAAAATTAATTCATGCACTACAATCAAACCAACTACAGATGTTTAACTGACAACATAGTCAAACAATATGCCTAAACAATACCAACCGCCATTCAGCATAAGCCTGCAGACGCTTAAACGAATAAGCGAGATCAGCGAAGCCGTGGGGCGGTTGAGTGCGCATTCGGAGCCTTTGGGTTCGCTCCGGTTGCGCCGTGCGAACCGCATTCGCACGATTCAGGGTTCGTTGGCCATTGAGGGCAACACACTTAATGAAGCGCAAATTACCGCAATTCTGGAAGGTAAACGCGTTATTGCCCCACCGCGCGAAATTCAAGAAGTTCACAACGCCTTTGCGACCTATGAAAAATTGTTGGAATGGAGCCCCGCCAACGAAGTCCATTTATTGGAAGCTCATGCATTATTAATGCGCGGTTTGATTAATGAAGCAGGTTACTACCGCACAGATGGCGTAGGCGTAATGGCCAGCGATAAAGTGATTCATATGGCACCCGGTGCTAACCGTGTACCCATGCTGATGAAAGACCTACTCACATGGCTGGCAACGACTGAAACACCGCCACTTATCGCGAGCTGTGTTTTCCATTATGAATTTGAATTCATCCACCCTTTTGCAGACGGCAATGGGCGTATGGGTAGACTTTGGCAAACATTAATCCTCAGCCAATGGAACTCACTATTTGCGCACATTCCAGTAGAAAGCATGGTTCACCAGCATCAAGCCGAGTATTACCAAGCGCTGCAAGAAAGCACAGACAAAACCGATTCGGCGCCCTTTATAGAATTTATGCTGGAGCGGATTTTTGACGCCGTGAATGCTACGCCCAACGACAACAGTGACCAAGTAAGCGACCAAGTAAGCGACCAAGTAGCAAGGCTGTTGCGTGCTCTGAGTAAACAGCCGCTGACCAATCAGGCGTTAATGCTTGAGCTGGCACTGAGTCATCGCCCCAGTTTCCGCAACAATTACTTAAACCCGGCACTTGATGCAGGTTTAATAGAACGTACCCAGCCAGCCTCTCCCCGCAGCCCTACGCAAAAGTATCGACTCACTGCTAAAGGCCGTGAGTGGTTATTCATTAACACAAGGACATAACATGGTCAGCCAAACCAATGAACAAGCGCTGGAAATGGCGATTGAAAAAGTACTCACCGGTTTTACTAGCGCCAAAGTCAATGAGGCTGACGCACAGGACGCGGTGCAAACCCCCTATACCGCACACCAAGGTTTTGTGCGCGGTTTAGCCAGTGACTTTAATGCCCAATACGCGCTGGATACCTGCTTGTTCTGGCAGTTTTTGCAAAACACCCAACAGCCCGAGTTGGACAAGCTGCAAAAAAATAACCCCAATGATTGGCAGCTTAAAATTCTGGAGCGGTTTGACCGCTTAATGAAAAAACACGGCATTTTACATTTGCTGAAAAAAGGTTTGGGCGTAGACGACGCGCATTTTTCACTCATGCACCCGGCACCACTAGCCAGTAGTAGCGAAACAGTAAAACAGAATTTCGCTGCAAATATTTTTAGCTGCACTCGCCAGGTTCGTTATTCACTGGCAAACCCGCTGCAAGAAATTGACATGGTGCTGTTTATTAACGGCATACCGCTTATCACCCTGGAATTAAAAAATGCCTGGACGGGACAAACCGCCCGCTACCACGGCCAAAAACAATACCGCGAAGACCGCGACATCAGTCAGCCACTACTGAATTTTGCGCGCTGTTTGGTGCATATGGCGGTGGATACTGATGAAGTATTTATGACCACCAAGTTAGCGGGAAAAAGCACTTATTTTTTGCCACTTAATAAAGGTAACAACTTCGGCCAAGGCAACCCGCCTAACCCTTATGGCCACAAAACTGATTATTTGTGGCGTGAGCTTTTTACCAAAGCCAGTTTAGCCAATATCATCCAGCATTTTGTGCGCTTGGATGGCAGCAGTAGTGAACCGCTCAACAAGCGCTCACTCTATTTCCCACGTTATCACCAGTTGGATGTGGTACGTAAATTAATTAAAGATGTAGCGCAAAACGGCGTTGGCAAAACCTATTTAATTCAGCACTCCGCCGGTTCCGGTAAATCCAACTCCATCACCTGGGCGGCGTATCAATTAATTGAAGCCTACCCGGCAACGGCTTCCACGCCGGGTGCCAAAACCATAGATCAACCCTTATTTGATTCGGTGATTGTGGTTACCGACCGCCGTCTGCTGGATAAACAACTGCGCGACAACATTAAAGAATTTTCCGAAGTAAAAAATATTGTCGCACCGGCGTTTAAGTCGGCGGATTTAAAAGCGGCGCTGGAAAACGGCAAAAAAATTATTATCACCACCATCCAAAAGTTCCCGTTTATTGTGGATGGTATTGCCGATTTGAGCGATAAACGTTTTGCAGTGATTATCGACGAAGCCCACAGCTCACAAAGCGGTAGCGCCCACGACAAAATGAACAGTGCCATGGGCAAGCAGGAAGATGCCGATGCCGAGGATGCGCAGGACAAAATTCTAGCCGCCATGCAAGCGCGAAAAATGCGTGGAAACGCTTCTTACCTCGCGTTTACCGCAACACCCAAAAACACCACCTTGGAAAAATTTGGGCTGCGGCAGGCCGATGGCAGTTTTACACCTTTCCACTTGTACTCCATGAAGCAGGCGATAGAAGAAGGTTTTATTCTGGATGTGCTTGCCAATTACACCACCTACAAAAGCTATTACGAAATTCAAAAATCCATTGCAGACAACCCCTTATTTGATAAGAAAAAAGCCCAGAAAAAATTGCGTGCTTATGTGGAGCGCAGCCAGCAAACCATCAATATTAAAGCCGAGATTATGCTGGAGCATTTCAGCCAGCATGTTGTTATCGCCAAAAAGCTGGCTAATAAAGGTAAAGCGATGGTGGTAACACAAAATATTGAAGCGGCCATTCGTTATTACCACGCCATTAATAATCTATTGCAGCAACAAGGCTATCCCTTTAAAGCCTTGATTGCGTTTTCCGGTACGAAAGAAGTGGATGGTGTGGAATACACCGAGGCCGGAATAAATGGTTTTGCTGAAGCCGATACCAAAGATAAATTCGACAGCGATGACTATCGCATTCTGGTAGTAGCCAATAAATATCTGACCGGTTTTGATCAACCCAAACTCTGTGCCATGTATGTGGACAAAAAGCTCGCCAGCGTGCTTTGCGTGCAAACACTCTCGCGCCTGAATCGCGCCGCGCCCAAGTTGGGTAAAAAAACCGAAGACCTGTTTGTACTGGATTTTTTCAACAGCAGCGATGAAATTAAAAAAGCCTTTGACCCTTTTTACACCTCCACCAGCTTGTCAGAGGAGACTGACGTAAATGTACTTCACGACCTGAAAGACTCACTGGATGAGTTGGGTGTATATGAGTGGATGGAGGTGGAAGAATTTAATAAGCGTTTCTGGACCAATGAGGATGGTGAAAAACTCAGTGTGATTATCGATATCGCCGCCAACCGCTTTAATCATGAGTTGGGGTTGGAAAACGAGCAAAAAATTAAATTTAAAGTGCAGTCCAAACAATTTGTAAAAATTTATGGGCAAATGGCTTCAATCATGCCCTACCAGGTTGTCGCTTGGGAAAAGCTATTTTGGTTTCTAAAATTTTTAGTGCCCAAACTAAAAGTGCAAGACCCGAATGAAAAATTGTTGGATGAGTTATTAGAGTCAGTGGATTTGAATTCCTACGGCTTACAGCGCGTACAACTCAACCAATCTATCGGTTTGGATGCCACTGAAAGCGAGCTTGATCCGCAAAACCCCAACCCGCGCAACCCACAATCTGGAGGCGAAGAGGAAGACCGACTTGATGACATTATCAAAACCTTCAATGAGCGATGGTTTCAAGGTTGGAGCGCCACACCTGAAGAACAGCGAATTAAGTTTGTCAGTATGACGGACAGCATGAAAAATCACCCGGACTTTGCTGAGAAATACCAGAACAACCCAGACCCACACAATCGTAACCTGGCATTCGAAAAAATCCTCAAGGAAATAATGTTGCAACGCCGCAAGGATGAACTGGAGCTTTATAAACTTTTTGCCAACGACGCAGCCTTTAAATCTTCCCTTATTCATAGCCTTCAGCAAGCCGTGGACCGCTGAATCTCCTAAAAATGAAAAAAGCCACCCAACACTGCGGTGGCTTTTTTATTTTGAATTTCTTACTAACGCCGTCGTCGCTTGGGCGGTGGGTCTTTTTCATCTTCGGATTTATTGACGCTGTCGCGCAAACTTTTTTCGCTTTCAAACAAGCGATCAAAACGCATTTTCGGATCACTCCAACTGCCTTTGATGGTGTAGCTGAGGCTGGTGGCTTGATCTACCTGTTTTTTGAATAATTTGCTGACCAGATAAACACCGGCAGCAGCGGGCAAGCCTGTCGCCAGGGCGGCAAAAAAGGTGAGATTACCAGTCACTGGCAAAGTAGCGATTAAACGAGTATTGATGGTTTCATCGCGTAAATTAATTGTGCCGGCCATTTGCAAACCACTAGAGGGTGTGCGCACCAGCAGCGGATCTTCAAAGACCAGGGTGCCTTGATTAAAGCGTACCTTGCCGTTGATTTCGTCGTAGGCCAAACCGCTTTTGTAGAGGTCAGAAAAGTCCAGGCGCATACGGCGCGCGAGCGAGTCAAAATTGAGAATAGAGAGCAGACGCAGGATTCCGTCGCCCGCACTGGCGTCGCGTTTGAAGCGACCATTTTCCATGTGGATGCGCATCTCGCCGCCCAGCGCAACCAGACTAAAATCCTGCGGGGAGCCCGGCCAGAACAGATCTGTCTCGTAGCGCGCCAATTTACTTTCAATCGTGTCAGGCTTTTTCCATTCGCGCAGTACCGCGCCCATATCTCCGGCGGTCAGTACGCCCATAAAGTGCGTTTGCATTCCCTGCGAGGTATAACCCCACTGGATTTGCGCACCAGGGTTTTCTTCGGTACCGGCAATAGTGACGCCGCGAATGCTGCCGCGAATCTGATCGATCAACACGCCCTGCGCATTCGGGCGCAATTGCAACGACCAACTGCCAAAATTATCGCCATCCAACGACAGGGTTTTGATACTCACATTCGCCAGCGGAATGGTGCGCGGATCAAGTAATTTTGGCTCGGGCGGTGCGAGTGCTGCATCGCCACTTTCCTCCTTGGTCAGTGCAGCTTCAGTCTCAGCGGCGACCACATTTTCTTCATCACCCAGCGCGGCTTTGGTGAGGGCCAGATAGTCGAGGTTTACCTCCAGCGGCACAAGACTGCTTGAAGGTACCAGCAGCTCTCCAGCAACTTGAGGATTGGCAACCTTTAAATTCCAACCTGCTTGCACAGGCACGGCCACTACGTGTAAATCTTTCAGGGTCAAGGCGCCCAACTCATAATGGCCAACCACCAAATCGGTGCGGAACGGCAAACCGGCAATGCGCCCCACACCCTCGGACTCGGTGGCAAGCATTTCCTCAACCTCCTGCGCCGTGCGCGGAGCGTTTAGGCCACGTGCCACCACCGGGGTTAGCTGCTCACTGAAGTCCCGATAGCGAGTTTGCACTGCTTTCCATAAATCCAAATTCACATCAGGCACATACCCCGAAACGACAAACTCATTGCCGCTACCTAACTGGGCATCACTGCCCAACGCAATATTGGCCGAGAGCAAGCGGTTATGACGGCGATCCAACCGCAACAGGCTCTGGGTATTTTCGCCATAGGCCAGATGAATTTGCGCTTGGGCATCTTGCAGCCAATATTGGAAAACCAGCGGGCGGGTTTGCTCTGCTGTTTTGCCATAAGGCGCTGGCAAATCGACTTTTACGCCTTGCAACTCACTGGTAACGGTAATTGCTGCGAAGGCGTCATTGGCAAATTCAACCGGTGTTTGCAGTGGCGCGGCAGCCGCTTCCGGACTTAACTCCACCGCTTTGCTCTGGCGCGGGCGATGACTCAATTCCACCATCGCCTGGTAGGGCAACTTACCCTCCATAAACAATACTTCCGGGCGCTTGCTCCAGTAAGCCAGCTGTCGTGCATCTACCGCACCCGCCAGACTAATCAAGGTTTTGTTGTAGGTTTCCTGTTTTTCACTCACCAGCTTTTGGGTGCTGAGCTCTGCGGTTAACGACTCGCCAAAAACCTGCCCGCGCAGCTCGCGACTACCAATACCTGTGTCGCTGTTATAGCTGATGTGACCGTTCAAATCGGTCACACTTAAATTGAGATTTTGTAGTTCAAACAGCGGTGATTGCAGATCCACATCGACTTGTTGGCGATGGCCGGAAGGCTTTGCTTCGCCGGTTCCAATGGGAATATCCAGTTCCAGCTGCGCGCGCATTTCACCTTGCATCGTCCAGGAATCCAGGCTGGAACCCATGTATTTGCGCATTTCACCTTCGCGCAACACGCGAATTCCATCGCTCGCTGGCCCATTAATTTGGCCAGTCACCTGCAACAAGGACCCATGGCCTTGAGCGCGCGGGTTCACCAGTACTTCAACGCCTTGAGCCCGACTATCCAACAGGCGCGCCGAGTTAACACTGGCTGCAACCTTGGTATCGGTAACCAGCAAACGCCCCTGCAGGTCAGTTAACGCCGGCCAACCAGAATGATAATTGAGCGCGGCGCGGTCCAAATCCAGATACAACTGATAAGTGCGCGCCATGGGGTTTTTAGTATTGAGCGTACCGCGATAGACGAAGCCGGCCTCGTTGGCCAAGCCTGGGTTCTCTAAACCAATACTACTGGCAAGCCAGGTGGCGAGGGTCGCCGGAATGGTGGCGGGCGTGTATTTTTTATAAAGACTGGCATTGAGCTTCTGACCACCAATCTGCAAATACAAATCTATATCACCGGTATTGCGTTTCCAGGGCAGCCCGAGCCACATATAGCCACGCGCCAGCTCATCGCCCTTGCGGAATTCCAGCTGGCCGCTGTTAACGTAAATCTGGTTATTTTCAGGTTGCAAATGCCAGGCGACCTGGCCTTTGGCGGAGTCATATTCCATGGGTGCCGCGTAAGTAGGAGAGTAATGCATCTAAAAGCCACGACGGGAATCGATATCGACAAAGCCGCCTTTTTGCCCGGCCTGCAAGTATCCGTCTACCCCCACCAGCGCTGGCACGCCCTGCCAAGCGTTGACCGCGACTTGATCCAGGCTGGCCTGTAATTGCCAGTCTTTGGGTTGTTGAATTGGCAGACTTAGCTGGATATTACGCAATTGGCCGCGCGGATTCAGCGTACGCAAGACTTCCTGTAATCGCGCGGTTCCCAAGGCGCCTGCACCATCGAGCATATGCGTCAAACGCTCGAGATCCAGATTATCCAGGCTCACCTTAAGGGGTTGCTGGAATCCACTCGAACTCGCCGCCAGATTCAGTCCATTGATTTGCTGGTCTTTCATCGCGGCATTGATTTGCTGTAACCCCAAACGCCATTCACCCCCGGGCAACCAAAACCCGGTTAGTTCGGTCGCAAAATCATCCAAGGCCAAATTGCGCTCACCCAGCGGCAAAGCCAGGCGCTGCACCCCCAGGCTACCGACCAAATCATAACCTTTACCGCCCGCGCGGGTTTCGAACCAGATATTCGCATCCACTTGCCCCTCGCCGTGTAGCGCCGACTTGCCGCCCAATAAAAAAGCGCTGGCAGCTGCAATGGGCTCGCTGGTCGGGAAACGATTGAGCTGCAAATAACCTTTACTTAGAAACTGTTGGGTATCGCGCGGGTCGCCCTTACCTTCCACGACAAAATACACAGTACGAGGCTGGTCGCCTACGTCTATCTGTAATGCGAGGCGATGGAAATCATCGGCGTTTTCCAACAACAGATAGGGTGAGCTCAGCTGTATTTGTTGTCCGGAATGGAATGTGAAGCCCAAATGACTGCGCTGAAATTCAATCCGGGTGGACAAGAGCAGCATGTCCACCAAAGTATCCAACTGCGCACGCGTATTATTGGCAGGCGTAGCGCTAGTGCGCGGCAACCCGGGGATCTGCCAAAAGCCTTCGGACGTCTGGGTAAAATTCATATCGACCTGAGTGAGCACCAGGCTGCTCCACACCGGCCGGAAATTTAGTAGCGATTCAAGAATATCCAACCGCAACCGAGCCTGCTGCAGGGCGATAATCGGCTGCCCCTCCTGACTGTTGATGCTGAAATCCTGCACCACCAGGCTAGGCTTTAATCCAGTCCAGTCCGATTCGATATGACCGATGTTGACTCGCGCATTAAGCGTGGAAGAAAGGTATGAAGCAATGCTGTGGTTATAGTCGCCCAACAAATGGGAAAAGCTCCGCCCCGACTGCACCAGCACTGCCAACAAAATCAGTGCCAAGGCAGTCAGCAGATAAAACCACTTAACCAATTTGCGAAATGCGCGCCTCATTAAACGTCAGAGTTTCCCAGCCAAAAAATTAAACCAACACAATATCGTATTGCTCTTGATGGAATACAGCTTCAACCCTGAACTCGATCGTCCGCCGGATAAAGGCCTCCAGATCCGCCACATAGGCTGCTTCTTCATCCAACAAACGATCTACTACTACTTGCGAGGCCAGCACCAAAAACTTTTCGTTGTCATAGGTGCGGGCCATTCGCAGGATTTCCCGGAAAATTTCGTAGCACACAGTTTCGGCGGATTTCACCTGCCCGCGCCCCTGGCATACAGGACACGGCTCGCACAGCATCTGCTCCAGAGATTCGCGTGTGCGCTTGCGTGCCATCTCTACCAGCCCCAGCTCGGATACACCGGTAATACGGGTTTTGGCATGATCCTTTTCCAGTGCTTTCTCCAGGGTACGCAACACCTGACGCTGGTGCTCCGGGTCCTTCATGTCGATAAAATCGAGGATGATAATCCCACCCAGATTACGCAGGCGCAGTTGCCGTGCAATCGCTGACGCGGCTTCCAGATTGGTCTTGAAAATCGTTTCTTCCAGATTGCGATGGCCGACAAACGCACCAGTGTTTACATCCACCGTGGTCATGGCCTCGGTCTGCTCAATGATCAAATAGCCGCTGGATTTAAGCGCTACACGCGGCTCTAATGCACGGTGGATTTCCTCTTCTACACCATACAGCTCCAGCAGCGGCCGATCACCACTGTAAAGGTCGATCAAATCAATTAACTGAGGCGCATATTTGGACGCAAATTCGAGCATTTGCTGGAAGGTCAGGCGCGAATCCACCCTGACCCGATCAATAGGCGCGCGCGCCATATCACGCAGGGCGCGCAGATAGAGCGGCATATCGCGATGAAGTTCCGCTGGCACACCCAATCCTGGCAATTTATGAGTCAAATCCTCCCACAGGCGCAACAGAAAGGGGATGTCCGCCACTATAGACTCCGCTTCAGCGCCTTCCGCGACCGTGCGTACGATAAAGCCACCTTTAATGTCCTGCTCAGCGACTGCCGTCTCCACAGCCTGACGCAAACGCTCGCGTTCAGGCTCATCTTCAATACGGGTGGAGACTCCAATGTGATTGGCATTGGGCATATATACGAGATAACGGGAAGACAGGGTCAAGTGAGTGGTAAGACGCGCACCCTTGGTGCTGATGGGGTCTTTCGCTACTTGAACAAGTAAGGTCTGGCCTTCACGCACCAGTGAACGAATATCTGGCACTTCGGTGCGACGCACCTCACCTTCCGGAGGCTCCGGCATCATGTCAGCGGCATGGATAAATCCCGTGCGCTCCAAACCTATCTCCACAAAAGCAGCCTGCATACCGGGCAAAACCCTTACAACCTTGCCCTTATAGATATTGCCAACATAGGTTTCCCCATGGCTGCGTTCGATGTAGAACTCTTGCACTACCCCGTTTTCAACCAGGGCAACGCGGGTTTCCACCGGGGATACGTTAATCAGAATTTCTTCGCTCATGCTTTTACTCCCAACGACCACCAGGGCACCCGGAACTCACGTAACAATTCGCAGGTCGCTTCAATCGGCAAGCCCACGACGCAGGAATAACTGCCGTGAATTTCCTTCACAAACACTGCACCCAAACCCTGGATTCCGTAGCCACCGGCCTTATCCTGCGGCTCGCCGGTTTCCCAGTAGGCGTCTATCTCTGCATCACTTAGTTCGCGAAATGTCACCCGCGTAACGGTCAGTCGTTGCGCTTGTTGTGTTTGGCTGTGGAGGGCAATTGCGGTAATAACTTCATGGGTTCGACCAGATAGCTGGCGCAGGATCTGGCGGGCATGGGCCTTATCACGCGGCTTTTCGAGAACTACGCCGTCAATCAAACCCAAGGTATCTGCCCCCAATACCGGCGCCAACGGCAACTTTTGTTGTTGTAACTCTGCAAATCCGGCTGCCGCTTTTTCGCGGGCAAGACGCTGTACATAAGCTAGTGCTGACTCGCCGGTCGCCATCTGCTCGGGCACGCTGACCCGCACCACCGAATGCATTACACCAATTTGGTCTAATAGCTCACGACGGCGCGGCGACTGGCTGGCAAGATATAAATCGGGAATCAACGGTTGGGCGCTCCTGAACTGGTGAGGAATTATTTTAGTAAAGCGTTTATGGATAAACCCTGAACCAATTTGGCATTAATGTTGGTGACTGTGGGTCAGACGGTTCAACCAAACCCAACACACCGGCCATATCAGTGCACTGGTTAGCGCAGGATACAAAAACTGAATGCCGGACAACGGACGCCCGGCCATACCCTGAACCCAGTTATCAGTGAGTTGAGCGATCCCAACCAACACAAAAATCCATGCGGATTGGCGCCAAAGTGAAAAATTGCGCACTCGCTGGTAAGACAAAATGCAGATGTAACCCACTATCACCAAGCCCAGACTGTGTTGCCCAAAAGGCACTCCTTCCAGCAAATCCTGGAACAAACCCAGCGCACTCAGGAACAGAAAACTGACGGTGAGTGGCATGAAAAATATCCAGTAAATTGCCACTACCAATACAAACTCGGGCCGCCACCAGCGAAAATCCATCGGCAAGGGGTAAACGGAAAGCACCAGCGCCAACAAAAAACTGAAGGCGATAATGAAAAAGAGATTAATTGGCTGGGCGGGCATTATTGTGCCCCGCCCTGCAAACTTGAAGCAGAACTGGCGCTACTGCTGGAAGTAGGAACAACGACGGCAGGCAGAGAAACTTTCGCCAAGGCACCTGGCACACTGGCCTGATCGCGATTTTCAAACACCAGCAACAGATGGCGACTACGATCCAGACGCGCCATAGGCTTTGCGATCACCGTTAGAAACGCTTTGCCTGGATCTCGCACCACTTGCAGCACTTCAGCCACCGGGTAGCCCACCGGGAAGCGGTCACCAAGACCGGAACTCACCAGCAAATCGCCTGCACGAATATCGGTGTTGGCAGAGACATGACGCAAACTCAGGCTATTTAAATCACCAGTGCCTTCTGCAATCGCCCGCACACCATTGCGATTTACTTGCACCGGAATCGCGTGAGTAGAGTCCGAAATCAGTAACACAGTACTGGAGCTTTCGCTCACCTCGGTGACCTGCCCCATCAATCCAAAAGCATCCAAGACCGGCTGGCCTTTGAAAGCACCATCTTTCGTGCCGCGATTAATAATGACTTTATGGCTGAGGGGGTTGGGCGATACTCCGATCAATTCAGCAATCAGCACTGTGTCTTGCAACATCTGGCTGGCATTAAGCAACTGGCGCAGGCGCACGTTTTCCGCCGCCAATGACGCTAATTGTTGAAGTTTACGCTGATGAATGAGCAACTCGGTTTTGAGCGCCTCGTTTTCAACCTTGAGGTCAGCTTGAGAGACAAAGGTATCCTTGCGCCAATCGTTAACACGGCTGGGCACATTGGTAATTTGATAAAAGGGAGTCACTAACTGGGCCAGCTTTTCACGCAGCGGCTCCAGTTTATCGGTATAGAGCCCAACAACGACCAGCACCATCATGATCACAATGAACAGGAAGGCGCGACTGGTTGCGGATGAGCCTCGGGCAAAGAGCGGTTTAATGGCCGTATCTCCTGTTTGTTATTAACCCTGCAAACAGGGCAGCGGGAGCGACACATCGCCCCCGTCATTTATCAGGACGACAGCAAATCCATGTTACGCTTGTCGCTCATCTCCAGGGCCATACCGCCACCGCGAGCAACACAGGTCAGTGGATCTTCCGCCACAATAAACGGCAAGCCGGTTTCGTTGGAGAGCAAACGGTCGATATCGCGCAGCAAAGCGCCACCGCCAGTCAGGACCACGCCGCTTTCAGCAATGTCTGAAGCCAGTTCCGGTGGAGACTGCTCCAATGCACTTTTAACCGCCTGTACGATACCTGCGAGAGGGTCTTGCAGCGCTTCCAGCACTTCATCGCTACTCAGGGTAAAGCTGCGCGGCACACCTTCAGCCAGATTGCGTCCGCGCACATCAATTTCACGAATTTCGCTGCCCGCAAATGCGCAGCCAATTTCCTGCTTGATGCGCTCCGCCGTCGCGTCACCAATCACGCTACCGTAGTTGCGACGCACATAGTTCACGATGGCTTCATCAAAGCGATCACCGCCAATGCGCACAGAATCGGAATACACCACGCCGTTCAGCGAGATAACCGCGATCTCGGTAGTACCGCCACCGATATCCACCACCATAGAACCACTGGCCTCAGACACTTTCAGGCCTGCACCAATTGCTGCCGCCATAGGCTCTTCGATCAAACGCACTTCGCGCGCGCCCGCACCCAGCGCAGATTCACGAATTGCACGTTTTTCTACTTCAGTAGAAAGACAGGGAACACTAATCAAAACGCGGGGAGATGGATTAAACCAGGAGTTTTCGTGCACTTTGCGGATAAAGTGTTGCAGCATTTTTTCGGTAACCTGAAAGTCAGCAATAACGCCGTCCTTCAGTGGGCGAATCGCCGTGATATTGCCCGGGGTACGGCCTAACATGCGCTTGGCCTCAACCCCTACCGCTTCCACAATCTTGGTACCGTTGTGATGGCGAATTGCAACTACCGATGGTTCGTTTAAGACGATACCGCGGCCGCGCACATAGATCAGGGTGTTAGCAGTGCCAAGGTCAATGGAAAGGTCGTTGGAGAAAGCTCCACGCAGAAGTTTCATCATAATGTGATGGGGCCTTAAAAATAGGTTAAATATAAAATTCTGTTCCAGCCTGGACTCGGGGCACACTGGTGGGACCCACACTCCCTGAGTTAAGGACCTCAAAATCCGGATCTGTTATAGCTGATCCGTTCCCGGAGGACTCTCCTTGCACTTTTTCGCAAGCGCGCAGTATAAGTGAATTTGTTTTTTTATCCGACCCACTTTGTAAGTAAAGTTCACCGGATGTCGGATAATTCGCGCCAATTGCGTTTAAATTTTGCGCAATCTCGCCGAATTCAGAAACAACTGCTCGCCGCGTTAAAAACTGGCTGCACTCTATCAACCACAGGGTTTCTGGGCAAGGCGCAAATGTGATACCTTTGGCGCCCGTTTTTGGCGGTATAACGCGGGTTGGCCGCATGTTCACCGCATGTTTCGATTTTATCTGCTGGAGCTTCCCATGGCTGTTGACCGTTCCGATATCACCAAGCTGTCCAAGCTGGCGCGTATCCAGATTTCCGATGAGGCTGCTGATGAGGCGGCAAAGAGTATTTCCGATGTGTTGGCACTGGTTGACCAATTGCAAGCCGTGAATACCGATGGCGTATTGCCCATGGCGCACCCGTTGGATGCGGTACAACGCTTGCGCGCGGATGTGGTAACCGAGCCAAACCAGCGCGAAGCCTTCCAGGCAATTGCACCGGCAACGCAGGATGGCTTGTATCTGGTTCCGCAGGTTATTGAATAAGAACACACACCTCACAAAGAAAAAGAAGTTTTGGGATTCAAAATACGCCGTGAATCCATCCATGGAGGCTCATCGTCGACATCCCTGTCTCCGATGGTTTTGAATCCCAAAACTTCTTTTTCTGGAAAGATCATCGCACTCATTTTTATAGAACTGGCGAAAACTCGCCGACAAAAATCAGGATATTCGCAATGCATCAATTCACCATTGCCGAACTGGTAAAAGGTCTGCGCAACAAAGACTTTTCCAGTACCGAAGTGACCCAACATTATCTGGATCGCATCGCGCGTTTGGATAAAACCTATAACAGCTACATCACCGTCACCAGTGACATAGCGCTGCAACAAGCGGCTGCTGCCGACCAACGCCTGGCCGCGGGTAACGCACCCGCACTTTGCGGTGTACCTATTGCGCACAAAGATATTTTTTGCACCACCGGTGTACGCACTTCTTGCGCATCAAAAATGCTCGATAAATTTATCGCCCCCTACAACGCCACCATCGTTGAAAATTATTTAAATTCCGGTGTGGTGATGTTGGGTAAAACCAATATGGATGAATTCGCGATGGGTTCATCGAATGAAACCAGCTATTACGGTCCGGTAAAAAACCCTTGGGCAATTGATTGTGTTCCCGGTGGATCATCAGGTGGTTCTGCTGCTGCTGTTGCTGCGCATTTAGCGCCGGCGGCAACGGCGTCAGATACCGGTGGATCAATTCGCCAACCCGCCGCATTGTGTGGCTT
>JACCED011882054.1_pt1 | contig 15425 bp, 12 predicted proteins | sample 7455021 | NCBI WGS metagenome assembly JACCED01 (sample SAMN15323456, study PRJNA562643) | freshwater metagenome | isolation source: river surface water | place: USA:Blue River Watershed | collected 2017-08-19 | reverse complement strand
GATGTTGTCAAAATAGTGGTGAAGGAAAGAAACGTCGTCCACAACAATATAATCCAAGTAATATGGGTGAATTATTAAAGAATGGTTATAAACTTAATAAAAAGACTGGTGAATATGAAAAGAGAGTTTTAGTTAAAAATGCTAAAGGTAAAAAAGAAGAAGTCATTTTAAAAACATTAAAGTTTGCTGATTTTGATGAAGAAGGTAACCCAACAGGAAATGAAATACATTATGCTTGTGATCCTGAAGAAAATGGAGAACATTTTTATGTAGGCTTTTTAACTAAATGTCGTAACCCTTTTGGACATTGTATGCCTTGCTGTTTCAAGAAGGACCCTGCAGCTACAAAAAATAAGGGTAAGATTAATTTCTATAAAACATGTCAAGGTGTAGAAACCAAAGATGAAAAAATTACTGAGGAAGATGAAGAAAAGAATTTATTAGAACAATTATATATTTTACAAGATACTAATAAAATTCAAGATGGAAGATTTGGTTTATTACCAAAATACCTTGATTTCTATTTTAATGTTATGTTAGATAAAGATAAATATATTAAACAGCACTATCTATCAAAAACAAAAAATGGATATTTTTTTAAATATGGTTCAAATCAAGATAAATATCAATTTCTTAATGCAATGGGTTCATGTTTAGATATGTCCCCAGATGAGATTATTAAAAAGATATCAACTATATTAGAAAAAGATCATACTGAACAATTATATACATCATTAAATAATGGTGATATTAAAAGTCAATTTGGATCAAAAGATAAATTCATCGAATTTATAAACTCAAGTCCAATATTAGATTTTGATTTAATGGGTAATATATTATGTATTCCAAATACAATTTTTAAGAATGGTATGAATATAATAGTTTTTAATAAGAAATCAATTATTATAAGTAAGGTATTTGAAAAAGAAAGAATTAGAGAAGATTTTGAAATAATGTGTGGTAATATAGAAGATTATTATTCACTTATTTCTCCAGTAAAAGAAAATGTATTTCTTTTAAAGGATGGTAAGAATTATTATCCAATTGTAATGGTTGAAAAAATTAATGAAAATGAAAAACAAATTAAAATTAATAAAACATTTAAATATGATAGTAAGAAAGATAACATTGTTAATCATATTGCTGAGTTTTATCAAAAGAATTGTAAAGGATCTTTTATGGATTCAGTAATTCATAGAGAATCGTTACCAACTGCAAGAGAAGTATTATTTTATTTAAATCAAATTGGAAACAAAAAATATGAACCAAAATATCAAATAATAGATACACGTAATAAATGTAAATTCTTTGTTACAGAAAATAACGGATTAATTCCAACAAGACCAAGTGGTTCAATTTATAATATTCAAATAGTAAAATCTACCGAAAAATATATTAAATCTTTTAAAGAAACATATGATGATTTAATGGAAGTATATAAATTAACAAAAGAAGGATTAGATGTTAAACCATATATGGTATATTATAATGATACTGATAAAGATAATATAACAGTCACTGCAATAGTTACAAAATCATTAGATATTGTTCCAGTAACAGAACAAAAATTAAAATTAGAAGAAGTAGAAAAATTAGGATTAAAATATGAAAACATGCCATTAATTGATAAAATAGATAATGATATTGTTAAGAGAAAAACAAATATTAAAGCTGATGAAAGAGTCATGAACGTTAATCAAGACATGTATGTTGGAGAAAGTTATGAATTATTTAGATTGGAATTTAGTAATTATTTAAATAGAATTGAAAATCAAAGTCTTAAAACAAAGATAGAAAAAATTATTAATAATAAGAAATACACAATAAATGATAAATCTGAAAATATAAGATTAATTTTATATAAATTAGTTGATAAGAAACTTTATGAAAAATACAAAAAAATTATTCAATCTAAAAACATTACTGTTGATGAAGAAACAGATATTGATGTAGATGAAGATGCAGCTGAAGAAGCTGAAGAGGAAATACAAAAAGGGGGTAAATATGATAAATTAGTTCACTTATCAAAGGAAGAACCAGATCTTAAAAATTATACAGTAAACAATGACAGAGAATCATGTAATATTCATAAAGATAGAGAAGGATGTAATGAGAATGTTCATTGTCACTGGACACGTACAGGTTGTTATATGTCTCTAACTAAGAATATGGTTATAAAATTTATTAATAAAGTTGGCGACGAATTAGCTGTAGGAGATCGTAAAGCATTTGAAATATTAAAGTTTGAAGATTATTATGTATCTGACATAGTTGATTATACAAAGTTTACAATTAGAAATGGTCAAAAGATTATCAGAAGTACAGGTAGTAATGTAAAGAAAGCACTTGGTGATATATTTGGTACAGAAAATGTTCCTATAATTGGAAAGAAGAAACTTAAAACAACAGTAGAAGGTAATTATCAACAATTAAATCAAGAATTTCCATTAATGGATATGAAAGAATATTATTTACAAAAAATCATTATGAATAATTTATCTATTTTTAGAGCATATGTTAATGGACATTATTGGATAAAAAATAAATATAATGAACCAGAAGTTAAAAATCTTGGTTATTATTCACCATTACAAACAGAACTTGCAAATTATTTTAGAGGCTTAATAATTGAATGGCTTAAAAATACTAAAAATGAAAGTAAGATATCCGATTTAATGAAATATATGAATTTAAAAAAGAGCAAAAATATAAACGATTATCTTATTAAAATGGGTAGTTCTACCAGCTATACAACAAATTGTATTATTGAATTAACAATATTAAGTTATATAAATGATATACCAATAATAATTTATGATGATTTAAATATTCCAATATATGTATTTAATAAAGGATTAAAATATGATAGAAAAGTTGACAAAGAAAATGATTTTAAAAAAATATTAGAAAATAAAACATCAAGTATTAATCTCAGATTTGTATATTTAATGAATAATGAAATACCAGATACAATAGAAGTATTATATTTTAAATAATATTTTAATATGAATAAATGAATATTATAAATTATATTAATTTATAATATATATAAATTATATTTAATATGAATAAATCTAAAAGTGATATATTAAATGAATTAATAAATAAACAACGAAAAGATGTATATTATGCTAGAAAATTAACATATCGTGATCTCAATCGTATAGTTAAATATGTAGATAAATCATTATTTGGAGAAGAATGTTGCATATGGAAGGGATATATATCATGTCTTGGAAAGGATCTTAATAATTTTTATATAAACTTTTTTTTTAAAGATAAAAAAGTTGGTTTACATAGATTATTATATTCTAACTTTATAGGAAATATTGATAATAATGAATATGTAAGATTTAGTTGTAACAATATTGGTAAATGTTGTAATATAAATCATTTTATCAAATATTCAACAAATGAAAATGATGGAAATAATGAAATTAATGAAATTAATGAGGGAGACCAACATTCAGATGATGATAATAATGATAATAATAATAAACATAATGAAGTTAAAAAAAATAAAAAAAATAAACAAAATGATTTTACAATAGATGATTTTAAAGTAACATTTTAAACTAAAATTTAAAAATATTATATATTTAATATAATATATAATATGCCAATAAATCAATCAAATGGGGGTTTTCCACCAATTGTAAAATGTTCTAAAGCAGAATTAAAAATTATGAATGAAAATAAAAATAGAGAATTTAAGGGTGTTAAAAATGCTATATCTATCAAAGATATTATGGCTAAAAGAATATCACCTAATTTATAAGTTAAAATTTATAATATTATATTTTAATATTATATAATATTATGAAAATTGATTATTATACAAAATATTTAAAATATAAACAAAAATATGTTGAATTAAAAAATCAATTGGGTGGTACTGGTAATACACCTCCACCTAATCAGGAGAATTCACAACCCCCCTTATTTTTTAACGCATTTAGTGGAGACACATTTAGTAGAGAAGCAATTAATGAACAGAGAGTTGAAAATGATTATTGGTTACCAGAATTTAATGTATATGACTTCCCCCTTGAAGAAAGACGAGGAAATGAACCAAAAATTTTTCAACCACGTACATATAACACCGATTACCCTCCTCCACAATCATATGAATTTAACCCAATATCTTCACAAGAAACAAAATCTAGTGTGGTTAACAATCCGCATACAAACTTAGATATATCAAGTTCACAACCTGCACCTGCACCTATAACGCCCACATCTCGACTTGAAGGCGAATCTAATACTAATGGACCAACAGAAGTACAACCATCTAGATCTCTACAATTTGTAAAAGGACATACTACTTCTCTTAATCCAGAAAGTACACATTTAATTAAGTCAACTCCAACTATACCACCCATTGGATCAAGAGTAATACAACCTAGACCTCTAATACTTACTACAAAACGAACGTCTACTTTTGATACAGCAGAAAGTGATGATGATGGAACTTCACGTAGACAACTAATAGCTACACGTCCGCCAAAACCTACTGCTGAACCTGCTGAACCTACTGAACCTGCTGCTACACCTGCTGCTACACCTGCTGCTACACCTGCTGCTAAACCTGCTGCTACACCTGTAAAATCTGCTGCACCTGCTGCACCTGCTGCTAAAGCTGTTGTTAAAGCTGCTGCACCTGCTGCTAAACCTGTAAAATCTGCTCCTAAACCTGTTGCAAGACCTGTTGCAAGACCTGTAAAATCACAAAACCAAGAATATTGTAAATATTTAAATGAAACAGATTGTACATGGGATGTTAATGGATGTACATGGGACCCTACTTTAGAGCGAAATGTTATAAATGCATCAGGTGAAGAAACTGTTAAAAAAGGAAATTGTAGAAAAAAGCATTGTCATGAAAGAAATTATTATACATGTAATGTATGGCCAGGATGTACACACAAATCAAGTGGTTGTAAACAAAAACATTGTTGGGGGAGAATGAAATCTTTTTGCAAAGATACAGAAGGCTGTACATATGATTATAATAATGGGTGTAGAATGAAATGTGAAGTTATAGAACAAGAAAGCCATTGTAATAATTTAAAAGAATGTAATTGGAATGATGATAAATGTGAACCCAAAGAAAATCCATGTAGAAAGAAAGATAAGGATAATTGTGATCCAGATTATTGTGAATGGAAAAAACCATTTACTAGATGGGGAAAGGGGGAATGTGTAAATAAAAAGTTAGTTTAATAATAAATTTATTATATATATAATATATGGATAAATTTAAAGCAAAATTAGATAAAAAAGAATCTTCAAAAGATACACACTCTGAAGACGATGAATCTACACCTAAATCTAGTTTAAATATAAATGATATAACTTTAATTAGAAATGCCTTTGACTATTATGATAAAAATCAAGAAAAAATAAAAAATAAATTTGAAAAAGTTAATTATATATCATTAGAATCTACTGATAAAGATTTAGAACACAATGTTATTGTTTTTTATGATTCTAGTTTTAATGAATTATTTAAATCAAGAACAGAAAAAATTGGCATATATGATAAAATGTCAGGAATTTGGTCATGGGCTTGGGCAGTAGCATATTTTAAAAAGAATGAAACAAATATAATTAGAAAGATTTTATTATATGGGACAGAATTAGATCCAAATTCAAGATTTTTAAAAACAGAATTAATTACATCGAGATTTAAAATTTCAAATATAGCTCAATTAGATATGCATTGTGCAATTGCATCATATTTATCAAAAAAACCTACAATATTTAAATATAATATTTTTAGTTCTCCTAAAATTATTGATAATAAATATGTAGATATTTTACATCCTGATTATTCTAAAAAAAATGACGAAAATTTTGAATTAACTTATTATAACTTTTTATTGGATGATATATAAATTATAAATAAATCTTAAACAATATATGGTGAATATTCATAATCAAGATTCTTATCAATTGTAACGTGATAAGTTTTGTTATCTAATTGTGGTACAGTTACAGTATCATCTGTAAATAATTCTCTTTTATATTTATCTAAATCAAATTTAATATTTTCATCTCTGTTAGTACTTACAACATAATATTCATATTGTGTTGAATTATAATATTTTTGTCTACCCATTAAAGTTAAGAATTTATATGGATCTCCTGGAGTACCAGATGGATCATCTAACATACCCATTTTCTTAAATGCAGTTGGTCCTCCTCTAGTGTATAAACCAAATCTATTTGGATCAACAACATGTGCAGGAATCATATAATCATCTCTTTTATATGGTGGAGTTAGTGGATCATTATAAGTCTTATAATCGTAGTTTCTTAAAACACCATATAGATCTTGTCCAACTGCCATTGATGGTGGAGGTCTTATAATTTCCATTTGATCATTACTATTATTAGTATTAGTATAATTAGTTACACTAGAATCATATACCTTTTCAACACCGATATTATTTATTTGATTATCTCTATTATTAAGAGAATTTGAAATAAAACTATTTGAATTGTCTGATATAAAATGTCTTTCAATCTTATTTCCATTTAATATATTTTTTTCTTTATTTTGAAAATAAGTGTAAACAAAAAATAAAATAACAACTACTATTACTAATTTTATTAATGCGGATGTTTCTTTATCTCCTCCTTTTTGAATTTTATAATGTTTTTTATTAAATAATTTTTCTAATAATTTATTTCCATGCATCTAATATATATATAATTAAATAACATTAAAAAAATAATTTATATTTATTTATTATATGATACTTTGCCATATCGTTGGTATAAATAATAAAATAAAAAATATTTTTATAAACGAAGTTATAAATATATCAGAAAATATTATTATATTAGATCTTGATGATATTTCTAAAAAAATAATTTTTGATAATGATTATAGTAAAGTTTATAATCAATATATTTCTTTTAATCAAAATAAAATATCAATTAATCATAATAAAACACACTTATTATCTCAATTATCACAAATATGGAAATATAAATTTACAAATATTATTAATGAATTATTAAAACAAAATGAAACAAAACAAATAATATTAATTGGTCAAATAACATTTTATCTTGATTACAGAATTAGAGTTGTTTTAAATGAAGAAATAAAAAATAAATTTTTTATAAATACATCTACTACAGAACATGTAAAACAACAGATAGAATATAATCTAGAATTTTATAAGAATGATATTATTTTAGGAAATTTTCCATTAAAATATCTTGATCATGATTTTTTAAAAAATCAAAGAGAACAATTAAGAGAACAATATATGATTAAAGATTACAAATTAAAAAATTATGATACTATTTTAAATTGGATAAAACATTATGTAAACGGATTAAGTGGAGGTGGTATTGGTAAACCAGTATATTATGCAAGTTTTAAAAGATATGAAAATGAAATTGAAATGTTATCAGATACTATTGTTGGATATAGTGATAAATGGTTGGCATTAATATCAATGTTTCCTAAAACTAAATTTAAAAGAGGAATAACTTTTAAAGGTGGTTCAAAAACACCATATATAAAAGAAATAGGACCTATGAATTTTAAGGATCTAAATGCTTGTTGTTATGTATATGAATTATATCCAACAAAAAAAGTAGATGAACATAGATTTTTAATAGAAAATAATAATTTTATAAAGAGACATTATGTATCAAATATAAAAAATGAATTAGAATTAGATGGTTCTATATTAGAAAAATTTAACTATTCTTAATTAATATTTTTTCCTTTTAAATTTAAATAGATTTAAGTTATAATTTATAAAATAATATATATTATAATGTCAAACAAAAATCCGACTATTGCAATTATAAATTTTAATAATGCAGAAAATGAAACTCATTCAGGTATTGATCCAAAACAATGGGATGATGTAAATCTTAGTCATTATAAATTAAAAGAAGACATAGAAGAATATATTACTTTTTTTAAACCAAATACTATATATGAATTATTTGATATTATTAATGTAGTTATTAATCCAACAGATAAGCATATTGTAAATATAGAAGATCTTTATTATACATCAGACTATGTATATCAAGGCATATTTAAATGTGTAGCAAAAGATGTAACTGAAAGTTATGAATCAATTATTAAAGAATCAAATAAACTTGCTACCCAAATGCTTGGAGAAAGACATATGGTAGATGGAAATATGATTTTAATTAAAAGATCAATTATAAATAAAGACTTTGAATATGTAGATGTAAGTTTAGATGATATTACAGACATTCTAAGAAATCAGTTTCTTCATAAAGCTGTAATTATAAAATCAGATAATACAATTGAAGAACAATCATATATTTATAATCCACTTGAAATTAATTTTGGTCAATCACATATTGATAATGTTAGATATCATGAATTTAAATTTATTGATTATCGTCTATTTTTTCATGTAGATACTAAAGCAGAACAAAATAAGATTAATAGAATCGCATCAATTATTTATGGTAAAAAAATATACGGCAATGTATTAGTATCACTGTCTGATAATTCTGATTCATCACCATTAAATCTTGATTTAACAAATAATTTAATTAAAATAATTGGAACTATTATAGCCTATACAAAATCTACAAATACAGAAGTAGATAGAAAAAGATATTCAAGAAAATTAGATATTGTAAATAAAGATATTGAAGAATATGATCCAAATATTCATAAGGAATTTAAGCATAATAATTTTCCAGAAATAACACTATGTCCTAATTTTTTTCAAATAGTAAAAGGAGAATATAATAGAATTAAATCAGAAATTAATTTTGATACTTTTGATGAAATATCTATTATTGATAGTTCTGTATTAAATGATATAATTTAATATATATAAATTAGTTAACTTAAAATGATAATGTCATTTTATTTATAAAATAATATATAATAAATATATAGATTTATGAATTATCAACAACAACATATAATAAGTGGTAATACAGGAGGTACCCCAATTACACAATTAAGAAAAGATTTGGTTCAAAATGATTTAGAATCAAATTATTCTTTTGATTCAATTAAAACATCATCAGATATTAGACAATTAGTCGACGAAATTAATAATAAAGATAATAATTTAAATAATGATGTAAAAAGTATTAACTCAGATAAATCAAAATTATCATTAAAGAAAGATACAATATCAGATACAGACACTGATACTGATTCAGATACAGATAGTAATAAATCAACTGATTCAAAAAAAAATAAAAAACCAAACAAATGCAAAAAAAATTTTATATATGATACAATTTTTGATGGAGTTATTTTACTTGTAATATTTATTTTAATGTCGCAGGGTTTTGTAAAGAATTTTATTGGAAAGCATGTTAAAGTTATTAATGTAAATGCTGAAGGGTTTGTACCATTTACAGGTGTAGTTGCATATGGTGTTATTTTTGTATTGGTATTTTTATCATCAAGATTATTAGTTAAAACTATACAAGCTGTTGGAAAATTCAATTAATTTTATTTAGAAACTGTACATTTAGGTTCTATATAACTTTTTAAATATCCATCACAACCATATACACTAATATAATCTTTATATTTAGGTATAGTAACTATTTCGTATATTTCATGTTTTGTTAAATCTGTTTGTTTACATTCTTTTTTTTCACAAAATTGTTTATTATGTATTATTAAATTATTTGCACTAACAATATTTATTTGTACTAAATTTTGATGTATAACCATATTCATAAATGAAGGTGCATTTATTACCATTTTTTTAATAAAATTATCTTTAATTTCTGGTACTGGTAATGATTTAGTACTAAAGTATAATTCATCATCATTAAATGTATTTGTAACATCAGCTCCACCACCTCCTGGTGAAGCTCCACAAATTAAATGATTAATTTCATTTGTTCTATCATATATCCATTGAAAATTATGTTCATCTGCACACATGTATGCTGATATTTTGTTATCTTTTAAAATACTATATAATTTAACATAATCTTTACTACTTTTTACACCAATATTTGATTGTTCTTTTTTAACTTTAACTTTTTTATCATCTTTTTTAGATTCTTTATAATGAGTATAAAAAAATATTGGTTCGTGTCCAATAACTATTTTAACTGTATCTTTATTAGCTTCTAGAATTGTTGTTAACCATTTCATCATTTTATCAAAATATAGTGATTTATCAGCTGGAGATATATATGAATATTCACCGCTATCAAATAAATTAGTATCAATAAATATAAATATAACAGGTGCTTTATTCTTAATATTAAATTTAACAGAATAAAATGCATTTGGTAAAATCCATTCTCCAAAACTAACTGTATCATCAGAAGGAAAATCCATTTGTGTTAAGCATTTATGTATTTGATATTGTAAAATATATTTATATTGAATATCATGATTACCTAATGATATAAATGTTGGCATTAATGGTAATATATTAAATCCAGTATCGATAATATTTTTTGCTTCATCTACTGGATTTACAATTAAATCATCTGCCAATTTTAAATCATTTTTTGGATCCTGAAATATTTGTGAATTAAATTCTAAAGTACTTAAACGTTCATCTTCTTTTATTAATTTTTTAAAACCTTTTTCATAATAAATATTGTCTCCAAATGTTATTCTAAAACTAGATTTTGAATTTGAAGAATAATATGATTTCATTAAATCAATTAAATTCTTTTGATGTATTGAATTCATATGAAAATCATTTAAAAGTTCTTTTCCATTGCTATTCCAACAGCCAAATAATTCAAAATTAGCGTCATCTAATGTTATTGTTAAATTTATACCTGTATAAAAATCTTCAGATATTCTTTTATTAGATTCTTTAGTTTCCAATGATCGTAATCTTTTTAATACATCTATTTTATCACAATTAAATATTGTCATATAATAATTATATTTAAAAAAATTGAAATATTATATATTAATATGATTTATTAGAAAAATAAATTAAGTATTATAAATGTCTGACTTTAATTCATATAACTGGAATTCATTACTATTTATGGCTGATATCCTTATACAAAAAGGAGAATTGAAAGAACATCAAATTAATAAAATTATTAATATTATTGATTTAAAAAAACTTGTTAAATATAATAAATTAAGTGATAATTTTATTAAGTATGTTTTAAAACCAAAAATTGAAGAAGAGTATGATAGTTCAGATGATGAAACTATCACGATGAATGATGTTGAACATTATCAACGTAATATTAAATAAATAAATCAAAAATTTTATTTAAAATATCATCATCATATTTGCTAAATTCAATAAATATTTTTTTATTTTCAATAATAATATTAAAATCATCACAATAATAAATTTTTTCAGTTATATCTTCTGTATAATCATAAACATTTAAATTTGGAAAACTTAACATGTTTTGTTCTGTTTGTGAATAATCTGCAATACAAATTGTATAATCTTTATATTCAAAATTTGTAATATATTTATAATCTTCTGTATAAATATAATTATTATCTTTTTTTTGTGAATAATATACTGTTCTTACGAAATTATTTATTTTATAATTTTTGTTTTCTTTTATAATTTTTACTATATTTGGTATATTTATTTTATCATTATAAATATTAATTTGCCCTATATTAATTTTTCCAAAGTATTTTGGTCCAATAATTATTCTAGTTATATTTTGATCTGTATGATTTTTAAATAATTCACAAAAGTTCTTTCTATCAAATTCCATAATATATATTATATGTATTAAAGTTAAATAACTAATTAATTAATAAATTAAGAATTATTCAGTTTTTTTATAAAAAAAAATTGATTTTCATACACATTAATCGAATATTATATATAATATATCAATTAAATAATAATGTCTATCTCTCTCATGGAAGCTTTTTATGAAGTTGGTATGCCCAAATTCGTTAACAATTTAAAAGACAAATTTTTTAACACAATTAATTTTGTATTTAAATCAGAACAAACTTTTAAAGATATGTGTTTAGAAGTATTACAAGATAAACAGATTAATATTTTATATTTTGATCAAGTTTTAGCATCATTAATTAATGTAGATAAAAATCCATTTGATATTCTTTATGATAGTTTAGATATTCATACAAAAAATATTCAGAAGCAAATTCAATCTGATATATCAAATGATAATTTTAATAATGATAAATTTATTAACCAATATAATTTATACGTATCAAAATGTATCTTTTTTAAGAAATTTTTTGCAAAACTAAATAAGTTCTGTAAATCTGATAAAGTATATTCCAATACTATTTATATGATATCAAATTATTGTTTTTACAAAAATATTCTTGATGTGTTCTATAATGGAAAAAGTATTATTGAATATCTAAATCTAAATTATGATAATTCAGAAAATTTAGAAAAGACCTTAAGTATTATTAAGATTTTTGGATTTTATTCAAATTTTATTAAAACACTACAAATAGATAATACAAAATTAAATAAATTTTATTTGCTCAATATTGATAATCTTAATATTGGAGACGATAAAATTAATTCAAATATTATTAATGCTGTTATAAAACAAATTGATGAGAATGTTAAATCTTTTAGTCAAATTAAAGATGAAACAACTATATTAAAGCTTGTCACACAAACAGTTAATTCAATTAAAACATTTTCACAATTAGCTAATAATATTAGTTTTATGAATAGTTATAAGGAAAAACTTTTCGACCGTTTAATTAATTCATATGATTATAATATTGAGAATAAACTTTTAAATGCATCTAGTTTTAATTCAAATATGGATCTATATTTAGAAATGAAATTAATGGTTGATGATTTACATCAATCAAATGAAGTAGATAAAATTGTACAACATAATACAAAACTTAACTTTGTATCTGAAAAATATAAAGATATGAAATTTTCAGATGTGAAAGTTTCATCTAAAGTATTAACAGAAACTATTTGGAATTCTGCTAAAAATAAATATAGCTTAACAAATATTGACAAACATTTACAACTATATGTAGATGTTTATTCACTAGTTATTAAAAATATTTTTAGTGGACAAAAGAAATTTAATGTAAATTATGATAAATCAAATGTAAATTTTGATTATACAATTAATAACAAAACATATCAAATTAAATCAAGTATGTCACAATGTGCCATTTTAATGGAAATTAATAAACATCAAAATGGAATCAACATTGATTTGATTAAAAGTAATCTAGGATATACATCTGATATCCAAACAAATTTAAATATTGATAGTTTAGTTAAATCTAAACTCATTTCATATGAAAACAATCTTTATACAATTAATAAAGAGTTTATTTGTGATGATAGTTTTATTGAAATTCAAGATAATATTTCTAAAAATAATGAAAATGAAACAGAATTTGAAATCAAAGAAATTGATGAAGTAGACGATGATGGTGCTGAAACAGAATATGAAGAAGAAGAAGTAGAGATTGTAGAAGTTATTGAAGAAATAGAAGTAGAAGAAGGTGAAGAAGGAGAAGAAATTGTATATGAAGAAGTAATTGAAGAATATGAAGAAGTAGTAGAACAAGAAGAAGAACAAGAAGAAGAACAAGAAGAAGTAGTAGAACAAGAAGAAGAACAAGAAGACGAACAAGAAGAAAAAGAGGATGATGATAGTTCAGATGATGATACAATTGATTCATTATCTTCTGTAACAACTGAATCAGATGATTCTGATGATTCTAATGACGGTATTGAATATACTGAAGAACAAATTTTACAAAAGAGACAAGAAATATTAAAACAAATTGAACTAAATCAAGAACAACAAAAACTATTAAAAGAAGAAATTAATAAACATAAGAAAGAACAAGAAGAACTAAAAAATAAACATACACAATTGTATGATTCTGAGAGTGAATCTGAAAACGATTCTGAATCAGATGGGTCTGTTGAATCTATTGAATCTGTTGATTCTTCTGAAGCAGAATTTCAAACCCAACTTAAACTTATTAAAGAAATGGAAGAAAATGAAGCTATCCGTAAAAAACAAGAAGAAGATGAATTTCAGAATCAGCTTAAACTTATTAAAGAAATGGAAGATCGTGAATTACTTGAAAAAATCGAAACTATTAAAGATAAAGTAATTAAATCTGATACTGATGTTAAAGAAGAAGAACAAGAAGAACCTAAAAATGAAACAGTAGATGAATTTGTTATTTCTGATAATGAACAAGAAACTGAATTAATTGAACCAACTGTTGTTGAACAAGCTGTTGTTGAACAAGCTGTTGTTGAACAAGCTGTTGTTGAACAAGCTGTTATTGAGATAAAAGAAGAACAACAAGAACAAAAAATAAAACTTTTACCAAAAGCATCACGATATGTACAAATTGGTAATTCAAAGGGTGTACAAAAGATCCATAATGTAAATAATAATGATATTAAAATTCTAGAACCTGTTAAAAAACAAGAAAATAAATACAAACCATATGTTAAAAAAGGTCGGAATTAGATCTCTCTATGAGTCAAATACTTTTTTTATTAGTATTCTTACAAAAAAATGATGGCAACTAAAATAAAAATCTTCGATTTTTGATTTTTTGCCATGAATTTTTTTCTTAAAATCAATATATTTCATATTGATTTTTACAAAAAAAATTGATCTCCCTTAGAGGTCGACTACTTTTTTTTATTTGAATATTAAGTATAACTTAATATTCTCACAAAAAAAATTGATTTTTAAATTAACTAACTTTATTTATATTTATATATGAAAATATATTAAAATGTCAGTATCTTTTATTACTAATGATAGCGAAGTCGACCAAATCGATGATATTGATTTTGGTGTTGATATGCAAGATCAATCAATTAATCAAGAACAAGCTAATGAAGAACTTCAATTAAAACAATATGAATTTTTAAATCCTTTCTACGTTGGTATTAAAGGTGGAAATCTTAAACAACTTAATTGGGGTGATATTCATCGTAATTATAATTCAGTTGTAATTTTAACAATTTCGAATAGTAATGATTTAAAACAAAATAATACACTGTCTTATCTTTTTAATCGTATTATTAAAAAAGAAGAATTATTGGATATCAATGGTATTACATATTTTCGTACAGGATTAAACATTCTTAAAAATCGTGATGAATATTTTAAAGCAAATATCATTTCAAAAGCTCATTTAATTGAATTATTTCCAAATGGAGTTTTTAATGAATCTGAAATTGTTATTGGAATTTTTGATATGACTGAAGATAATACTCGTACTTATTGTAATATGTATCAATCACATGATGAACTTTCTCAAGTAGAACAAAAACTTGATATGTTTAACTATTATATTGGAGATAAAACAAACACAAAATTTATAAAGCATAAGAATATTTTTTCAGAACTTAAAGATACAGATTACTGGAAAAATAAAGATAATCTTGATATTAATATTACTTCATCTTTTG
>JACCED011678668.1_pt1 | contig 15435 bp, 18 predicted proteins | sample 7455021 | NCBI WGS metagenome assembly JACCED01 (sample SAMN15323456, study PRJNA562643) | freshwater metagenome | isolation source: river surface water | place: USA:Blue River Watershed | collected 2017-08-19 | reverse complement strand
CCACTTGGAAGGTGAAGGCCTGGTGCTGGACGCCAACGCCTGGAGCGACATGCTGGCCACCTGGGTCGACAAATACCCCATCATCAGCATCGAAGACGGCATGGCCGAAGGCGACTGGGACGGCTGGAAGATGCTGACCGACAAGCTGGGCCAAAAGGTGCAGCTGGTGGGCGACGACCTCTTTGTGACCAACACCAAAATTTTGAAAGAAGGCATCGACAAGGGCATCGCCAACTCGATCCTGATCAAAATCAACCAGATCGGCACCCTGACCGAAACCTTTGCCGCCATCGAAATGGCCAAACGCGCCGGCTACACCGCTGTGATCAGCCACCGCTCGGGCGAAACCGAAGACTCGACCATCGCCGACATCGCGGTGGGCCTGAATGCCGGTCAGATCAAAACCGGCTCCATGAGCCGCAGCGACCGCATGGCCAAGTACAACCAGCTGTTGCGCATCGAGGAAGACCTGGGCGACATCGCCGTCTACCCTGGCCGCGAGGCTTTTTACAATTTGCGTTAAAGTCACGCCATGAGCCGTACCCTGACCTGGACCTTGCTGTTGCTGTTGCTTGTCCTGCAGGGTCAGCTTTGGCTGGGGCGCGGCAGCGTCCCCGATGTGATGCAACTGCGGCAAACCCTGGCGGCTCAGCGGCAAGACAATCAGCAGGCCCTGATCGCCAACCAGCGCCTGGACGCCGAATTGCGCGACCTCAATGAGGGCCGCGAAATGATCGAAGAACGCGCCCGACGTGAAATTGGCATGTTGCGACAGGGCGAGATTTTTGTTCAGTACTCCCGCAACAAATGAACCTGGTCTTGCTCGGCCCCACCGACCGCAGTCTGGTGGTGGCGCTGGAAGACGCCTTGGCCGACACCCGACGCCCGCCGCGTGACATCGTTTGGGGCTGGGATCGCCCCGACACCCCCACCCCCGCTTTGTTTGGCGAACATGATTTGCTGGTCGTGCTGGCCGACACCGCGCCAGCCGACGCCTGGCGCGAACACCTGATCGCGCGCGGACTGGGCTTTGCCGTGGCCCAAGGACAAGGCCGAGAACAAGTCAACAACATCCGTTTTGCTTGGGCCCGCCATGCCCGCAGTCAAGCGGGGCAACGACCCGAGATCAGACCGCGCTACATCTCGGCCTGTGACAACTGCGCCGACCCCGAGTGCGAACATCGGCTGTTTCGTTTGAACAAGCCAGGGCTGTGAAGGCCTCAACCGGGGGCGACGCCGGGCGCCGCATCGGACTCCCACTGCTTCATTTCCTGCTCGCTAAACCCCGCCAAACGGCGCGCCTGGAGGTTGAAGGGGGGTTTCAGCCGGGGAGCGCGGTGCTTGTCTTGTAGCCATCGATCGTGGGCCACCGGGTCCAAACCCTGGCGCTCGCACAGCCAATGGAACCAGCGATTGCCCACCGACACGTGACCGATCTCGTCGCGCAAAATCACATCCAACACCGCCACCGCAGAGCCCGCAGCGGGGGTGGCCACTTTGCGCAATTTGGCTTGTATCAAAGGCGTGGCGTCCAGGCCCCTGGCCTCTAGGGTGCGTGGCACCAAGGCCATGCGGGCAACGACGTCGCCTTCGGTTTGCACGCACATGGCCCACAAGCCGTCGTGGGCGTCAAAGTCGCCATAATCGAAGCCGAGTCCACGCAGGTGCTCGCGCACCAAAACAAAGTGCCCGGCCTCTTCGACCGCCACCCGCAACCAATCGAGGTAATAGTCCTGGGGCATGTCGGCGAAACGCCAGACGGCGTCCAAGGCCAAATTGATGGCATTGAATTCGATGTGGCACACCGCGTGCATCAGGGCCGCCAACCCTTGGGCGGTAAAAGGCGAGCGGTGCGGCACCCGACCCGGCTCGATCAGGGTGGGTCGCAAAGGGCGACCGGGCACCTGCGCCGGAGCGCTCCATCGCGCCGACCGATCGACCCAGCCGCTGGCAGGCCAAGGCCACAGGGCCTGCACCGCCCGCACCTTGGCATCGGGGTCGGTCTGTAGCAAGGCGTCCAGCGCCAACGATCGCAGTTCCATCCTTACAATTGTAGTTTGCACAACCCCTCCGACAGGACGCACCATGGCCCTCTACCAACTCGATGACCACACCCCTCAACTCGCCGAAGGCGCTTGGGTCGCCGACAGCGCCGAGGTCATGGGCCAGGTGCAGGTGGGTGAACGCGCCAGCATCTGGTTCAACACCGTCGTGCGCGCCGACAACGAAGTCATCTGCATCGGGGCCGAGACCAACATCCAAGACGGCACGGTGTTGCACTGCGACCCCGGGAAACCCCTGCACATCGGCCAGGGGGTGACCGTGGGCCACAACGTCATGTTGCACGGTTGCACCGTGGGGGACCACAGCCTGATCGGCATCGGGGCGGTGATCCTGAACGAAGCCGTGATCGGAAAAAATTGCTTGGTCGGTGCCGGGGCCTTGGTGACCGAGGGCAAAACCTTTCCCGATGGCTCGATGATCTTGGGCAGCCCCGCCAAAGCCGTGCGCCAACTGACCCCCGAACAAATCGAGGGCTTGAAGCGCATCGCCCAAGGTTATGTGAAGAACGCCGAGCGCTATCGCCGTGGATTGAAGAAAATCGCCTGATGTCTGAACTGCGTAAATTCCTGTTTGAAGGCCTGCCGGTGCGCGGCATGCTGGTGCGACTGACCGACAGTTGGCAAGAGGTGTTGCGTCGCCGCACGGGCGATGGTCAAGCGACTGAGCACCCTTTGCCGGTGCGACGTTTGCTGGGTGAAATGACGGCGGCCGCCACGCTGATGCAGTCCAACATCAAGTTCAACGGCGCCCTGGTGCTGCAAATTTTTGGCGACGGCCCGGTCAAACTGCTGGTGGTGGAGGTGCAACCCGACCTGAGCTTTCGCGCCACCGCCAAAGTGGTGGGCGAGGTGCCCGATGACGCCACCCTGAGCCAAATGGTCAACGTCCACAACCAAGGTCGGTGCGCCGTGACCCTAGATCCGCGCGACCGCCTGCCCGGCCAACAGCCCTACCAAGGCGTGATTTCCCTTTGGGACGACCAAGGCCGCCCGATCGAGCGCTTCAGCGAGGTCTTGCAACACTACATGCTGCAAAGCGAACAACTTGACACCACCCTGGTGCTGGCGGCCAATGACGAGTTGGCGGGGGGCTTGCTGATTCAACGCCTGCCGGTGCTGGGCGAAGGCAATCTGTCGGCCAAGGCCACCCAGGCCGACGAAGACCAGATCGGTCGCAACGAAGACTACGCCCGCATCGCCATTTTGGCCGCCAGTTTGAAAAGCGAAGAGCTCTTGCAACTCGATGGGCCCACGGTCTTGCGGCGTCTGTTTTGGGAAGAAAACCGGGTGGAATTTGAACCCTTGGTGGGTGAGCGCGCCCCCCGCTTTGCCTGCAAATGCAGCGGAGAGCGGGTGCGCCGCATGATCCAGGGCCTGGGCCCCGACGAGGCCCGAGACATTGTTCGGGAGCAAGGTCAGATCGAAGTCGCCTGTGATTTTTGCGGGGTGGCTTATCGCTTTGACGCCATCGACACCGAACAAATCTTCATCGACACCGCGCCCGGTCCCGCGTCGTTGCAATAAGCCCCAGACCGGCACTAGGCCCGTGGGTGGTGGCGGGCGTGCAGGTGTTGTAAGCGCTCGCGGGCGATGTGGGTGTAGATGGTGGTGGTCGAGATGTCGGCGTGACCCAGCAACATCTGCACCGCCCTCAAATCGGCCCCGTGGTTGAGCAAATGGGTGGCAAAAGCATGTCGCAAGGTGTGCGGCGAGAGCGGCCGATCGATGCCCGCCTTCAAGGCGTATTTGCGAACCAAGGACCAAAACATGACCCGGCTCATGGCTTGTCCAGCGCGACTGCCACGCGCGGTGACAAACAAAGCCTCTTGGGCGCGTTCCCCCAGCAGCTCGGGCCGGGCTTGCGACAAATAACGCTGCACCCACAGCGCCGATTCTTCGCCATAGGGCACCAGGCGCTCTTTGCTGCCCTTGCCCAACACCCGCAAGACGTGCTCGCCTTCCCACACATCGACCCGGCGCAAGCCCACCAGCTCGCTGACGCGCAAGCCACTGGCGTACATCAATTCCAGCATGGCACGGTCGCGCAAACCCAGCGCCGTGCCGACATCGGGGGCATTCAAGAGGGCGTCGACTTCGGCTTCGCTGAGGGTTTTGGGCACGCGCAAGGGTTGACGCGCCGACAGCATGCGCGCCGTTGGGTCGATCGCGATCAGGCGTTCGCGCAACAGCCAATGGTAAAAGCGCCGAAACACCGTCAAACGCCGGTTGGCGGTGGTGGCGCGGGTTTGGGTGTGGCGCTCGGCGAAATAAGCTTGCAAGTGCGCTTCGCTGGCTTCCAACAAGCCTGGGCCAGCGCCGGCGGTCAACCAACCGTTGAACAAAGCCAGGTCACGCCGGTAGGCGGCCAGCGTCAACTTGGCCAGCCCGTCTTCCAGCCACAGGGCGTCGACAAACCGATCGATGATCGGGTCACCCTGGGGCGTCCAAGCGGGCTGCTCAGCCATCAGTCCAGACGCAGCTTCTGGGTGTCGACGACCTTTTTGTAGACCTCATACTCGGCCTTCATCTGGGCGGCGAACTGCTCCGGGGTGTTGCCCACGACCAGCGAACCCGTGTCTTCGATGCGCTTGCGCACCGCCGGGTCTTGCAGGGCTTGCTGGGTGGCGTGGCTGATTTTGTCCACGATGTCTTTGGGCAAACCTTTGGGCCCCAAGATACCGTAATAGGCCATGCGGTTGACGGGCTCCAAGCCCACTTCTTTGAAGGTGGGCACGTTGGGCAACACGGCCAGCCGATTCGGGGCGGCCACCACGATGGGCACCAGCTTGCCCGCCTGGATGAAGGGCAAGGCCGAGGGCAAGTTGTCAAACATGATGGGCACCTGTCCCGACACCACATCATTGAGCGCCGGGCCCGCACCCCGGTAGGGGATGTGGATGATGAAGGTTTGGGTCAAGCTCTTGAACAGCTCGGTCTGCAAATGACCGATGCCGCCCGTGCCCGACGAGGCGTACGAGTACTTGCCCGGGCGTGCTTTGATCTCGGCCAAAAAGCCCTTGTAGTCTTTGGCCGGAAAGCTGGGGTGAACGGCGATGATGTTGGGGGTGGCCGCGATGTTGATGACCGGGGTGAAGTCGGTCGCCACGTTGTAGGGGATCTTGGGGTTGATCGCCGGGTTGGCCGCCGTGGTCGATACTGTGGCCATGCCCAAGCTGTAGCCGTCGGGGGCGGCTTTGGCGGTTTCACTGGCGCCGACCACGCCGCCGCCACCGGCCTTGTTCTCGATCACCACGGGTTGACCCAAGGCCTTGCCCAAGGGCTCGGCGATCACTCGGCCGACGATGTCGGTGGTGCCGCCGGGGGCAAAAGGCACGACCAATTTGATCGGTCGCTGGGGGTAGGGTTGCGCCAAGGCCAAGTGGGCCACGCTGGCCAGGGCCAAGGCGCCGATGAGGTGTTTCATTTTCATTGTGATGCTCCCAAAAAAACAGCCGATATGTTACCCCCGCGACCATACCCCCATGCCTTGTCGAAGATCAAAGGTATCCTCATGGGGTGAACATCGCCCAACTGCTTTTTCCCGATTTTTCGCTGATTTTGTGCGGCTACCTGATCTGCCGTTACACGCGATTGGGGCGAGAAATCTGGCAACCGGTCGAAAACCTGGTGTATTTCTTTTTGTTCCCGGTGCTTTTGTTCTATTCGATCAGCCGCGCCCCACTCGATCTGGGGGTCGCCTCCAGCATGATCGGCGCGGGGGTGACCTTGGGTCTGAGTGGCATCGCCATGGCGTATGCGTTGCCCCATGTCCCGATCTTGGGGCGCTGGATCGACCCCCGTCAGCACGCGGGGGCGGCCCAGGTGGCGTTTCGCTTCAACTCCTTTTTTGGCTTGGCCCTGGCCGACCGCCTGCTGGGGCCTGCGGGGGTTCAGCAGTTTGCCGTCTTGATCGGCTTTTGCGTGCCCATGTTCAATGTCGCCGCCGTCTGGCCCATGGCCCGCCACGGCCACAGTGGCTTGGGCCGTGAATTGGCGCGCAACCCCCTGATCATCGCCACCTTGAGCGGCCTGGCGCTCAACCTGGCCGGCGTGAGCATCCCCGATTGGATCGCCCCCACCCTGGGTCGGATCGGGCAATCGTCGATCGCTCTGGGCTTGATGGCCGCTGGGGCGGGTTTGGAGTTGCGGCGCTTGGGCGATGGCGCAGCGCTCAGCCCTGCCTTGCTCGCCATCAAGCACCTGCTCATGCCGCTGTGCGCCTGGGCGTTGGCCCAAGCCTGGGGCTTGGATGGGCTTCAGACCACGGTGCTGTTGGTGTTTTCTGCCCTGCCCACGGCCTCCAGTGCCTATGTCTTGACCGCCCGCATGGGCTTTGACGGCCCCTACGTGGCGGGCTTGGTCACGCTGTCCACCTTGGCGGCCGCACTGAGTTTGCCGTTCGCCCTGGGTGTGCTGCGCTGATCGGCTCAGCGCCCCGCTTCAGACCACCACCGGCTCGGGTTCGAGCATGATCCCAAAACGCTCGTAAACGCTGGTCTGTATGGCGCGCGCCAGCGTCATCACCTCGCCCCCGGTACAGGGTTGGTCGTACCCACCCCGGTTGATCAGCACCAAGGCTTGGCGCTCGTAGACCGCGGCGTTGCCGATGGATTTGCCTTTCCAACCGCAGGCATCGATCAACCAACCGGCGGCCAATTTGATGCGGCCATCGGGCAAGTGGTAAAAAACCACCTTGGGGTCGCGCCCGATGATGTCGGCGCATTGTTCAGGCGTGACGGTGGGGTTTTTAAAGAAGCTCCCGGCGTTGCCGATCACCGCAGGGTCAGGCAGTTTGGCTCGGCGCACCTCAACCACCCAATCAAAAATCTGTTGGGGCGTGGGTCGCAGCTCGGGGTGCTCGGCCACCTTGCGCGCCAGGTCTTGGTAGTCCAACTCAGGGCGCCAGCGCTTGGGCAAACGAAACCGCACCCGCAGGATCAAGGTCCGCCCGCCTAGGCCCATGGCGCTGGACGCCCCCACTCGGCTGTCGGGGCCGTGCTTGAAAATCGAATCCCGATAGCCAAAGGCGCACTGCTCAAAACCCAGGGTATAGGTTTGGCCGTTACCCAGGTCGATGGCATCGAGCGAGTCAAAGCGGTCTTGCAATTCGACCCCATAGGCGCCGATGTTTTGCACCGGGGAAGCCCCCACCGTGCCAGGGATCAGGGCCATGTTTTCCAGGCCCGGCCAACCCTGCGTCAAGGTCCATTGCACGAATTCATGCCAGTTTTCGCCCGCTTCTGCCTCAATCAGCCAGCTTTTGTCGTCTTCTGACACCAAGCGTCGGCCTCGGTTCTCGACCTTGAGCACCAAGGCTCGGACATCGCCGGTCAACACGATGTTGCTGCCCCCGCCCAAGACAAACTTGGGGCCTTGCCCCAAAGGGTGGGCCAAGGCCTGGCGCACGTCATCCATCCCGCGCACCCGCAACAAATGCTGGGCCCTGGCGGCAATGCCAAAGGTGTTGTGGGTTTGCAGGGCTACCTGCGACTCGATGAACATGGGAGAATTGTCGCATTGTGCGACTCCGTATGGACATGACATGCCTTCTTTTGACACTGTTTGCGAAGCCAACCTGGTCGAAGTCAAAAACGCGGTAGACAACGCGGCCAAGGAAATCGGCACCCGTTTTGACTTCAAGGGCACCTCGGCGGCCATTGAACTCAAAGACAAAGAGATCACGATGTTTGGCGATGCCGAATTTCAACTCACCCAGGTCGAGGACATCTTGCGCAACAAGCTCACCAAGCGCAACGTCGATGTGCGCTTCCTCGACGTCGGCGAGGTTCAAAAGGTCGGCGGCGACAAGGTCAAACAGGTGGTCAAGGTGCGCAACGGCATCGAGTCGGAAGCGGCCAAAAAAATCCAGCGCTTGATCAAAGACAGCAAGCTCAAAGTGCAGGCGGCCATTCAAGGCGAGGCGGTGCGCGTGACCGGGGCCAAGCGCGATGACCTGCAAACGGCCATGGCGCTGATCCGCAAGGACATGAGCGAGTTGCCCCTGAGCTTCAACAACTTTCGCGACTGAGCCTTCAGCCCTGCTTGCCCTGGCCGATGCGCGGCTCGGTGCCCGCCAACAGGCGCGAGATGTTGGCGCTGTGGCGATACAGCAAAAAAGCCCCCATGACCACGATGGCCAACGTCATGCCGGGCTTGGGCGACCAAACCACATCGGTGCCCAAGACATAGAAAAACGGCGCAAAAACAGCCGCGCTGATCGCGCCCAAGGACGAGATGCGGCTGAAAAACACCACAATCAACCAAGTCGCCATGGTGGCCAAGCCCAACCAGGGCTCGATGCCCCACAGCACGCCCGCTGCCGTGGCCACCCCTTTGCCGCCTTGAAAGCGAAAGAACACCGGGAACACATGTCCCACAAAGGCGGCCAGCGCGACGGGGGCCAACACCGCGTCACCCAAGCCCAGCTCGGCGCCACCATGCGACAGCCACCAGACCGGCAACCAACCCTTGAGGGCGTCGAACAACAGGGTCAGTGCGGCCGCGGCCTTGTTGCCCGAGCGCAGCACATTGGTCGCGCCGGGGTTGCAACTGCCATAGGTGCGTGGGTCACTCAAGCCCATCAGTCGGCTGACGATGACGGCAAAAGACAGCGAGCCCACCAAGTAGGCCGCCACAACAGCAAGCAAAGATTCCATCATGGGCGAGATTATGACCGCTGCCGGGCGCGGTCCTCTTCTTGCAAGCGCAACACCCGCCGCTGGACCTTGCCCGTGGTGGTCATGGGCAAGGCCTCGATGCACTCGATCTCTTTCGGGTACTCGTAGGGGGCCAACAGGCCGCGCACATGGTCTTGTAAGTCGGCCACCAACGCATCTCCCGCCGTGTGCCCTGGGGCCAAGACCACATAGGCTTTGACCAAGGCGCCGCGCTCGGGGTCGGGTTTGGGCACCACGGCCGCATTGGCCACCGCCGGGTGTTTGACCAAACAGTTTTCAATCTCACTGGGTCCGATGCGATAACCCGCCGACTTGAACACATCGTCGGCCCGCCCCTGGTACCAGAGGTAGCCGTCGGCGTCACGCACCGCCAAATCACCGGTTCGACACCAGTTGCCGGTGTATTTGGCCTGGGTGGCCTGCGGGTTGTTCCAGTAGCCCAAAAAGAAGATCGGGTCCTCTTGGCCATGGCGATTGGTGCGGTGCAAGGCCACGTCGCCCGGCACGCCGTCGGGCACGACCTGGCCGTTTTCGTCGATCACATCGACCCAATGACCGGGATAGCCCTTGCCCATGCTACCGGGCTTGGCGGGCCAGCCCACGCCCGCGTCGCGCTGGTCGTTCATGGCACAGTTGCCGACGATGTAGTTGATCTCGGTCTGCCCAAACATCTCATTGATCACCACCCCGAGCTGGTCGCGACCATAGGCGAAGACGGCATCGCCCACGGCCTCGCCCGCGCTCATGATGGCTTGCAAGCACAGGTCAAAGCGCTCGCGGGGCCGGGGGTAGGCCTTCATCATGGCCTTGAGCGCGGTCGGAAACAAAAAGCTGTGACTGACCCGGTGCTGTTGCATCAGGGTAAAGGCCAACTCGGGGCTGAAACGCCCCGCCCAGGCCACGATGGGGCGGCCAAAGTAAAGCGTGGGCAACAGCGCATCCATGAGCCCCCCGGTCCAAGCCCAATCGGCGGGCGACCAAAAGACGGCTTGGCTTTCATGGCGCGAGTGGCGTTGCGGGTCAAAGCCAAACCAGTTCTGACTGCAGATGAAACCGCTCAAGTTGCCGATCAGAGCCTGGTGCGGGATCAGGGCCCCTTTGGGCGGCCCGGTGGTGCCGCTGGTGTAAATCAAGACCGCTGGGTCTAGGGCCAAGGTGCGGTGCTGCCAGACCGGCCGCTGAGGCCCCTTAGAAGGCGTCGAGCGGCTCGGCATACGGTCCAACGCCGGGCCGTCGGGCCAAGCCTCGTCGCTGTGCATGGCCGCCCCATCGATCCCCACCAGGGTGTGCAGGGCCGGACACTGGGCGCGCACCGAGCGAATCGCCTCCAGGGCCGAGTCGTCCACCATGACCGCCACCGCCCCACTGTCGATCAAGCGATACGACAAGGCATCGGGCCCGAACAGTTGCGACAGCGGCATGGCCACCGCCCCCATCTGCAAAATGCCCATATAGGCGGCCGCCGTCTCAAAGCGTTGGGGCAACACCAAGGCCACCCGATCGCCCGCTCGCACCCCACGCCGATGCAACAAGGCACTGACCCGATCGGCCGCCTCTTGCAAACGGGCATAACTGTAGGTGCGCGGCTGGCCCTGGCTCGTGTGCTCGATGATGGCCACGCGGCGGTGGGCGTCGGCGCGCGCGGCCCATTGAGCCGAGCAGAGCTGGGCCATGTTGAAGTGACGCGGCACTTCCCAGGCCAACTCACGCATCATGCGGGGGTGGTGATCTTGGTGCAAACGCGAGGCCATGGCTTTTTTCCTTATGATGGGCCCAATGTACACCGCCATTCGCCCCGCTAAAAGCGTGTTTGTCCCCATCCGAGGCTTGAATTACCACCTGCTGGAATGGGGCCAGGCCCGACCCGACCAACCCACCTTATTCATGGTACATGGTTGGATGGATGTGGCCGATTCGTTCCAATTTGTGGTCGATGCCATGGCCCAGGGGCGGCACATTTTGGCGCCCGACTGGCGTGGCTATGGCTTGACCGACGCGGGGGTCACCGACAATTTTTGGTTTCCCGACTACATGGCCGACCTCGATGCCCTGCTTGACCATTGGTCCCCCCAACAACCTGTCGACCTGCTCGGGCACAGCATGGGGGGCAATGTGGCCATGCTCTATGCGGGCATCCGACCCGAGCGGATCCGACGGCTGATCAATTTGGAGGGCTTTGGCATGGCCCCGACCCGTCCCGCCCAAGCGCCCAAACGTTACGCCCAGTGGTTGGACGAATTGCGCCAGCTCAGGCAGGGCGAGTTGGGGCTCAAACCCTATGCCAGCGCCGCCGAGGTCGCCCAGCGGCTACAAAAAAACAACCCGCGCCTGGGGGCTGACCAAGCCCATTGGTTGGCCGAGCGCTGGGCCCGCCCCAACGCCCAAGGCCAGTGGGTGATCCAGGGTCACCCGGCGCACAAGGTCATCAACGCCCAGCTCTACCGAGTCGACGAGGCCCAAGAGGTCTTTGCCCGCATCAGCGCCCCCACCCTGTGCGTGGTGGCCAGCGACGACAGCCTGCAGCAGTGGTGGAAAGGCAGTTACACCTTGCCCATGTTTTTTGAGCGCATGAAAGCCGTGCCCGACCTCACCCATGCCCGCATCGAAGACGCCGGGCACATGCTGCACCACGACCAGCCGCAGGCGCTGGCGGCCCTGATCGAGGGCTTTTTAGGCCCCTGAAAATCGTCTATAATCGTGGTTTTGCTGGCAAATACCCGACGGCCTGATCACCTTTTGTCGGGGACTTCGCAGTCACGGCGGGCGGATTCGATCGATCTTGCTGCCCACCCGCTGACCGCACACCTTTGAATTGACTGTCAATGACGACCATACGCGTTAAAGAAAACGAGCCCTTTGAAGTGGCCCTGCGCCGTTTCAAGCGCACCATCGAAAAACTGGGTCTGCTGACCGAACTGCGCGCCCGCGAGTTCTACGAAAAGCCGACCGCCGAGCGCAAGCGCAAGAAAGCGGCCGCCGTCAAGCGCCACTACAAGCGCGTGCGCAGCATGCAGTTGCCCAAGAAGCTGTACTGATCCCTGCGATCAGCCCGCACAGGCTCGCCCGGGGACGCCCGCGCGGGCCTTTGTTTTGAAGGAAAGACACCATGAGCCTGAAAGAGCAAATCACCGAGGACATGAAAACCGCCATGCGCGCCAAAGACAGCGCGCGGCTGGGCACCATCCGCTTGTTGCAAGCGGCCATGAAACAAAAAGAAGTGGACGAGCGCGTCACCCTCGATGACGTGGCCGTGATCGCCATCGTCGACAAGCTGATCAAACAGCGCAAAGACTCGGTCAGCGCCTACGAGCAGGCTGGGCGCGCCGACCTGGCCGCTGTTGAAAGTGCGGAAATCGAGGTCCTGAAGGTCTACCTGCCCCAGCGTTTGTCGGCCGACGAGATCGCCGCCGAAGTTCGCGCCATCGTCGCCGAAGTCGGCGCCAGTGGCCCCGGCGACATGGGCAAGGTCATGGCGGCGGTCAAAACCCGCTTGGCCGGCAAAGCCGACATGGGCCTGGTGAGCGCCGCCGTCAAGGCCGCGCTGGCCTAAAACACCTGCCTCAAGAGCCGGCGATTTTCATCCGGTTGATCAAGACCGAGCCCACGGTCTTGGCCCCGTAGTTGTAAGCGTCGGCCCCCACCGCTTGGATGCCTTTGTACATCTGCGGCAAACTGCCGGCGATGGTGATCTCTTGCACCGGGTAAGCGATCTGGCCGTTTTCAACCCAAAAGCCACTGGCCCCGCGCGAATAGTCGCCCGTGACGTAGTTGACCCCCTGCCCCATCAGTTCGACCACAAAAAGGCCGGTGCCCAGTTTGCGCAGCATGGCGTCCAAGTCGTCGCCCGCTTGGGTCTGCTTCGAGGTCAGGGTCAAGTTGTGCGAGCCGCCCGCGTTGCCGGTGGTGCGCAAGCCCAGTTTTCGAGCCGAATAACTGCCCAAGACATAGCCCTGCACCCGGCCATCGGTGACGATGTCGCGCTTTTGCGGGGTAACCCCTTCTTCATCAAAGGGCGAACTGCCCTTGCCCATCGGCACGAAAGGGTCCTCGTGCACCCGGATGTGGCTGGGAAACACCGACTTGCCCAGGGCATCGAGCAAAAAAGTACTTTTGCGGTAGAGCGCCCCACCGCTGATGGCCTGAATGAAGTGCCCCAACAAACCGGCGGCCAAGGTGGACTCGAACAACACCGGGCAAGTGCGGGTGCTGATCTTGCGCGAGCCCAAGCGACTGAGCGCGCGCTCGGCGGCATAACGGCCCACCGCCTCTGGGCTGGCCAAGTCGCTGGCGCGGCGCATCGAGCTGTACCAAGCGTCGCGTTGCATGTCTTCGCCCGTGCCTGCAATCGGAGCCACCGACAAGCTGTGGCGTGAACTGGCGTAGCCGCCACGAAAGCCTCGGCTGGTGGCGCTGAAAAAATGACTCTGCTGGGCCGAGACGGCGGCCCCTTCGCTGTTGCTCACCCGTGGGTCGGTGTCCAAGGCGGCCGCCTCGCAACGCAGGGCCAACTCAGCCGCTTGCGCGCTGTCGATCGACCAAGGATGAAACAAATCCAGATCCGGATGCTCGCGGGCGATGTCGGCATCGTCGGGCAAACCTGCCGCCGGGTCTTCACCGGTGAAACGGGCGATGTCAAAAGCCGCTTGCACCGTGCGTTCGATCGCCTGCGGGGAAAAATCGGAAGTGCTGGCGTTGCCTCTGCGTTGGCCCACATAGACCGTGATGCCCAGCGACTTGTCGCGGTTGCGCTCGATGTTCTCCAACTCGCCCTTGCGCACCGAGACGCTCAGGCCACAGCCCTCCGAGGCCTCGGCCCCGGCGTCGGTGGCCCCCAAACGGCGGGCGTGCGCCAAGGCGGCATCGACCATGCCCTCGAACTGCTGTCGGCTGTACTGAAAACCCGGCAAGGGGCGGTGTGTATCTTTGGCTTGGCTCATAGGTGCGGCTATGATACTTGGCGTATGTCCCGAAAACCGAAAAAAGGCTATTTTGTCAAAGGCGTCTTTGTCGCCGAAGGCAGTGAAATGGACCTGGCCTTGAAGGCCGAACTCAAAGGCACCGACAGCGCCAGCAAAACCGACCTCAAGCGCGAAAGCGCCGAGCGGCAAGCCCTGGGCGAGTCCTTGCTGACCTTGCGCCGCGATTTGCGCGAGCGTTTGTTGAACCAAGGCCACTTGAACGAGAAACTGTTGGAAGCGGTGGACGAAGCAGGCCGTATCAGCAACTTCGAGGGTCGTCGGCGCCAGATGCAATACGTGGGCAAACTCATGCGCCAGCTTGACGAAGACGACGTGGCCGCCATCGAACAAGCCCTCAGCGAGCAAAGCAAGGGCAGTGCCGCCGAAACCGCCCTGTTGCACCAAGCCGAGCAGTGGCGCGAGGCCTTGCTGGCCACCGACGAGGCCCTGTCCGACTGGATGTCGGCATTCCCCCAAAGCGACAGCCAGCAAATGCGGGCCCTGATGCGACAAGCCCGCAAAGACAACCCAGCCAACGCCAAAACCGAATCTCAGGGCCTGGCCCCGCGCCAGGGACGGGCCTATCGCGAGCTGTTTCAGATCATCAAACAACACCTGGCCGATCATGTCCAACCCTGACACCCCCATGCCCGAGCCCGATCTGCGTTGCGACCCCGTGAAAGTGGGCATCGTGTCGGTGAGCGATCGCGCCTCCAGCGGCGTGTACGAAGACAAGGGCCTGCCCGCCTTCCGCGAGTGGCTGACCCAGGCCTTGTACAACCCGATCGAATTTGTGCCCCAACTGATTCCCGATGAACAGGCCCAGATCAGCCAGGCGCTGATCGACCTTTGCCAGCAAGGCTGTGCGCTGGTGCTGACCACCGGCGGCACGGGGCCCGCCTTGCGCGACGTCACCCCCGAGGCGACCCTGGCCGTGGCCGACAAAGTCATGCCCGGCTTTGGCGAACAAATGCGCCAGATCAGCTTGCGCTTTGTGCCGACCGCGATTTTGTCGCGCCAAGTGGCGGTGATTCGTGGCCCAAGCTTGATCATCAATTTGCCCGGTCAACCCAAGTCGATCCACGAAACCTTGGGCGGCCTGAAAGACGCCGACGGCAAAACCCTGGTCGATGGCATCTTTGCCGCTGTGCCCTATTGCATCGACCTGATCGGCGGCCCCTACCTGGAAACCCGCGACGCCTTTTGCAAGGCCTTCCGGCCCAAGACCGCCCTGCACTCGCGCCGGGTCTAATGCCACACTGACTGTCCCAGGCGAGCACCTGGGGCGGTACCTCAGACCATTTTGTTGAGCCGGTCCACCGGTAGCTGCTTGTCTTCGCTGGAGCTGGCGGCACAAGCGCCTGGGGCAATGGTCTCCAGCGCCTGTCGCAATTGTTCGATCTGCCGCTCTTGTTGGGCCGCATGCTCGATCAATTGGTGCAGGGCTTGACTCAAGGGGTCGTCTTGTTGGGTGATGCCGTAGGCGTTGAAAGGGCTGACGTCGGCACTGACGCCTTCTTGGGACTCGATGATGCGAGCGGGGATGCCCACCGCCGTCGCGCCTGGTGGCACCGGCTTGGTCACCACGGCGTTGCTGCCCACTTTGGCACCGTCGCCTACGGTGAAACCACCCAACACTTTGGCACCCGCACCAATCACCACGTCTTTGCCTAAGGTGGGATGGCGCTTCTCGCCTTTATACAGCGAGGTTCCGCCCAAAGTCACGCCTTGGTAAAT
>JACCED010777746.1_pt1 | contig 15435 bp, 11 predicted proteins | sample 7455021 | NCBI WGS metagenome assembly JACCED01 (sample SAMN15323456, study PRJNA562643) | freshwater metagenome | isolation source: river surface water | place: USA:Blue River Watershed | collected 2017-08-19 | reverse complement strand
TAGTAAATACATTCAAGATTATTAATAGATTGTCTAATATCTTGATCTGATACAAATAACAATGTATTAATTCCATCAGAAGTATATGGAATTTTTTCATTTTGACAAATATATTCTATTTTTTGATGTAAATTATCAGAGTTAATTCTAGGATATTTTATGATCATACATCTTGATTGAATTGACTCAATAATTTGAGTACAATCGTTACAAATAAATACAATTCTTGTATTTTTTCTAAATTCACTAATTATATTGGATAGTAGGTTTTGAGCTTTAGGTGTGATTGAGTCAGCTTCATCCAAAATAACAAGTTTATGAGTTGGATATTTATTAGATGTTTGAATTGTTGAACTGTTACAACTTGTTTTCTTTTTACAAAAAGGGTAAATTGTATTATTAATTATTGATAAGCCTCTATCATCAGATGCATTTAGTTCTAATACATTTTCATCGTATTTATCCCCATATATTTGTTTTGCCAAAAATAATATCGTTGAAGTTTTACCAGTTCCGGGTTCACCAGTAATAATCATATTTGGAATAGATTTATTTTCCAATATTTTTTCTATTTTTTGTTTAATAAATGGTTCTAATAAAATTTCTTCTGAATTTTTTGGACGATATTTTTCAACCCACGGTATTTTAATATCAATTGAATCCGTTAATCTATTATTTTGTGAAGGCTCTTTACTACTAAAAAAATTCATTAAATATTATATATAAAAGTTTTTATCATTCTAAATAACTTTCTGTTTTTAAATTCTAATATTATATAATGGCTTTGCAAAAATATAGTAAATTTTTAATAAATTATCAATCTGGTGGTACAAATGAAAAAAATTTTTATATACCTTGTGATATAACTCATTATACAAATAAAAAATATTATAGTCAACAATCAAATTGTTTTTTTATAAAAGATAAAATAGGAAATTCTGATGAAAATATTTTTTTACCAAAATACTCACCATTTTTAAATGCAAAAAAATATCGCCAAGATTTTTATATTCAATTATACAATGGGTCTTGTTATATTAATTTATTCAATGAATTTTTTTTTGATAAGAAGCAACTAGAATCAGAATATATGTTACACGAATTTTCACGGGATTATAATATATTATTATTAAAATCAGAATTAATTAGTTCTGAACAATCAAAAGGGGGAAATTATATTGGAGCACCGGATGGTTCAATAATTTGTGTTAATAATATTGAACCAAAAATTTTAGAATATTTAAATAGATTTACATCAAAGCCGCCAATTGAAATTAAATGTAGTTTTAAGGCTGGAGGTGATATTAATGCATTTAATATTAATTTATTAAATAGTCAACTATTTAGACATGTTGATGAATTATTATGTTTTATGCCATATGGAAAAAATAAATTTAAAATATGGTTTTATGATGAATTTAATTGGTCATATATTCAAAATAATAAAGAATCATTAAAATATCTATATAATATTTATAGATTATCTAATAATTTAGAAATAAAAAGATTAATAGATGATTTAAATAAACAAAATAATGAAATCATAATGTGTTGTCAAATACTTAAACCAATTGAAAGAAAAATCCGTTCAATAATAAATTCTTTACCATTAGCACAAGAAGTTTCAAAATGTAGTTCTGAAATTGATAGTTTAGAATCTAAAAAAGAAACTGTTCTCTGTCAAATGAGTAAAAATAAAAAACAAAAAGATGAGTTAGAATTAGAATTAAAAAAAATTAATGAAACTATTGAAGTAATCGATAAACATATGGTTAAATTAAATTATGAACTCGATAGAATAAAAGAAACATTATTTGCATCAGATCCAGACTACATGACTTTCGCAAATAAAAGAAAAGATTTATTTCAAAAAATAAATGAAGTTCAAATAAAAATCAAATATATAATAAATAACCCAATTACAGATCAAGATCTAATAGATTATACAGAATTATTAAATAGAGAAAGAATAGATAATTTAGAATTATTATCACAATGTATATTTAATGGATCATATTCGTCTAATACTGATAAATTTGTATTTTTTAAATATGATCCTTCTGGCAAATCAATATTTAATAGACTTTGGTATGAAACAGTCGAAAAAGCCGTTTGTTTATTTCCACATGTTGATGATAAAGAAACTATAGATAGAGTTAATCAAGAAATGAATTTAGTTAAAAGTTATATTTCTGGATCTTGTTGTAGTCATCATTTTATTTCAGAACTTCCTAAACCCAAATTAGAAAACCCAGAAGGTACTTTACACTGTTTAATAAAACAAAGATTTATTAAACCATGATTAAAAAATATAATTATAAACTATAATTATATTACTTAAATTATTTTACTAAAGCATGTGATAAAACTTCATTAATATTATGAACAGGTATTACTTTAAATGTATCATCTTCTGGACTTAATCCTTCTCTACGCATTCTTTCTAAATCTTCCATGTTGTCATTTGGAATTAGAGCTAGCGTACAACCAGCTTTTTTACCACCGTGTAATTTAGATTCTAATCCACCAATTATACCTGCAGCACCTCTCAAATCAATTTCACCAGTCATACATAAATCATTTTTAATTGGTATTCCTGATAAGATAGAATAAAAGGCTAGGGTAATTGCCAAACCAGCACTAGGGCCATCTTTTGGTGTTGCACCATCGGGAAAGTGAATATGTAATCCAAATGATTTTTTATTATTTGCATCTTCTATTATTTTATCTTGTAAATCTTGTGGTAAAAGAGAAAATGCATTTTTAAGTGAATATTCAATAGATTCTTTCATAACATCACCTGCTTTTCCTGTTATATTTAATTCTAACATTTTAGTAGATGGAAATTTAAGAACTTGCACTGGAGTTAAACCACCAATACCAGATGATGTTGCATATAACCCATTAACTAATCCAATTTCTGGTTCTGAATGTATTTTCTTGACGCGAACTCTAGGTCTGTTTTCAAAAAGTCTTTTAACATAATCTTCTTGTACTTTGAATGGAGTTTTGTATTCATCTGAATGAAATCTATTCAAGTTAATATCGCGAATAATTTCAACTATTTTTTCTTTTATTTTACGAACTCCTGCTTCATTAGTATATGTTTCTATTAAATATTTAATCATTTGTTCATCTAATATAATTTCATCATTATTAAAACCAACTTCTTTACATATTTCTGGAAACATATAGTCTTTAATAATAGTTATTTTTTCTTTTAATGATAATGGATGTGTTTCAATTATAGTAATACGATCTCTTAATATAGGATCAATTAAATCTGGATCATTAAATGAAAATACTATCAAAGCTTTTGATAAATCAATCTTAATACCGGCAAAGAACTTATCCTCAAATTCATCATTTTGTGTTGAATCTGTCATATGAGTTAAAATACTAATTATTTCTCTACCATGTTCAGTATGAGAAACTTTATCAACTTCGTCAATAAATATAATTGGATTCATACATCCACTTACCATTAAAATGTCGGCAATTCTACCCCAGGTAGAACCAACATATGTAAAGTTATGACCTACTAGGGTAGAACCATTAACACTACCACCAATTGGAAGAAAAGCAAAAGGTCTTGGATTACCAGATTTATCTTTGAGACACTTAGATAAACCATTTTTAGCTAAAGAAGTTTTACCTGTACCAGGCGGGCCTTGTAAACCCAATACCGCACCTTTAGCTTCACCATTTATCCATTGTGCAAAAATTCTTTCCAATTGAACTTTTGCATCTTTATGTCCATAAACAGCAGAATCTAATATAGATCTAACTTCTTTTAGGTAATTTTTTTTATCAACTTTATAGCCAGACCATTCGCTAATTAATGGATTATTACAATCTGAAATTTTTATTTTGTTTATATAATTATCTATATCAGTATCTGAAAATAATTTGAGTGAAGATTCACTTAAAGTTATTTTTTTGATAAAGTTTTCTTTGAAACTAATAATTTCATTTTGACTGTAATTACCAAATGGCATTTTGAGTAAGCCGTCTAACCATGATTGTGCTTTTGAATCACCTTGAAAACTAGTTTTCATTGATTTAAGCTTTTCCATAGCTTTTGCTTTAACATCATCTGATGTTTTAAGTAAATTAATACGTCTTTCATATGGAATATCACTCTCAGATATTTTTGTTAATTCGGATTCATCATTTTCAACTTTGACTTTTGAAATATCTAACATTTCACGAATTGAATGATGTAATGATTGATATACTTCTGTACTTACATCCTTTTTATCTTTTGATTTAAATATATCAAATAATATAAATGCTAATTTTTGATCATCTTCATTAGACATTAGTAATAAAGTTAATATATCTATTTTTCTGTACTTGCTTGCTAATAAAAATTCATTAATTAATGATAATAATGGTTTTCCTTGTATGGCTTTAAAATCATTGTATTTCTTTTTAACGTCATCTGCTAATTCAGAACTATTACTTACAATTATATCTCTTAAACTTAATATATTAAAAAAATTATCCTTGAAATATTTTGGAACAGTTACAACATCATTTGATAATGAAGATTTAAGTATAGTTATTTTATCTTTAACAAAAGTAATACCAGATGAAATATTCAATAAATCATCTTTAAATAATCCTTGTATAACAATTATTTTATTATTAACTTTAATAAATATACTTGTACCTAATTTATCTTCTATTAATGTTGTTGATTTACTATTTTTAGTTATTTTAATTGTTTCTGTGTTTAATATATTATTACAATCAATTAAACTAAAATGATTTGAACGTTTATTATTATTTTTAGGATTCATTTCAATCAAATCATTAATTGTCTTTAAAAATGCAGGCATAGCAACATCTGTAGTATTAATAATTATAGAATTTATCTTCATATTATTAAGTGTATTTGAATTTCCTGAATTATTTAAATTATTTGAATTTGGAGATTTTGGTGAATTAGGGGAATTGTTTGAATTTTTTGGAACAATCCCTAATAAACTTTCTATAATATCTTTGGTTACCATTGTTGTATTTTTTTGTTTTTCTTGTTCTTTTGGTGATATTTCAAATGGAACTTCTGATTTATGGAATTCAGAATCCCAAATTGAAATTGGTTTTATAAATCTGGTTATAAATAAGATTTTTTCCAAATCTGATTTTGAAAAAGAATCATACCAATTTTCACCAATTAATAGAGTTAATATATAATTAATATTTTCAGATGTTATGTGATTAGAATATTTAATTAATAAGTTATTAATTTCTTTATTCTTTTTAATAAAGTAATTTTTATCATCTGAATTGGTATTTTTAAATGATATTATTAAAGGGTATTTTTCTATTTCATTTTTAATAGTATGAAGTTCATTTAATATTGTAGTAAATAAAGAATCAGAATCTTGATATAATTTAATATTATTCATATTTGATAAATTATTAAGCATACTTATCAAAAAATCTCGTTGAAAAGATATTGAATAATTTAATGAATTTATATCAGATTTTAAAGTTTTATAGCGTCTATTGTTTTTTATTATGTTTTTATTCATGTTTAAATTTTTACTATTCATCTTATATTTAAATAAGATTTTAATTTCATAAATTGAAACCTGGAAAATAATTATTTAAATAAATATAATAAAAATTATGTTATAATTCGTTTAAACTAATTTGATTAGATTGTCACTATATTTAACAGTTCCTTCCGCAACAATTCGAAGTACTTTTTCTAAATTCCGACAAATAATAATATGTTGATTATCACTAATACAAACTGGTTTAGTTAGTTCGAATTTAAAGTTTTTACCAGTAATTGAAACAAGTTTAGATTCGCAAATCTTTGTTCCAAATTGAATCATAGTAACATCGCCAACTTTTGGTTCCCATACAAAACCAAATGTTGTTACCATTGTTGGCTCAATTGTAATTTGATTATAAACATTTGGCAAACTACCTTCCATACCAGCAACATTTCCAGATAAAGCATCGTTCTTGCAATAAAATGGATCTAAATCGGTACGAATACCAATTAATCCACCTGGAACAATTGTATCTAAATTAGTTGTATCTGTTTTAATTGATAAAACAGTTGTTTTAATTGGTTGACAAGTAAATTTGCCATCGCGTCCTTTTGATACTTGTCCAGGACGAATTTCAATTTGATCACCTACTTTTAGTGTTCCTGTAAATAGAGATCCACCAATAACACCACCTGTCACATCTTCCCAGCTGGTACCAGGCTTATTGATATCAAATGTACGACTTACTCGAAATAGCGGCGAATCATTTGTACGACTAACATAATGTGATGGATCATACAAATGCATTAGAGCTTTAAGAAGATATTTAATTCCAATATTTTTATTGAAACAAGTTGGAATGATAACAAATGGTATAATCCCAAACTCATTGAGGATATCATCCAATTCTTGTTTTCGTTCCAACAATACTTCTTTCTTGACAAGATCAATCTTATTCATACAAATAATAAGATTTTTAATTTTACCCAACTTAGCAGCAGCTAAATGTTGGATTAGTTGCGGCTTTTTATTAATTGGTTGGTCAACAGCGACAACTACAATTGCGCCATCCATCAAAGCAATTGAGGATAACATTGTTTGAATTAGTTCTTGATGACCAGGACAGTCAACAAATGAAAAATGATTAACAAGCTTACACTCATCGCCATCTTCCGTAGTATATTTCATAGTAATCGAATCAGTTGTAAAATAGTCCAGCGAGTCTGTTGACCATACTTTCATATTACCATAACCTTGTTTAATGGTAATATTGCGAATTTTTTCACTCGAATGGCGTTGTGTTCGAATACCGGTAAGTTTTTCGACCAGCGTAGATTTTCCATCAGAAACACTACCCAAGCAGCCGATATTAATAATAGGTTGATTTTCCATAATAGATTCCATTAACTTAATAATTATATTTAAATAATCTTTAAAAAAATCAATTTTTTCTGGTTTTAAATTTTGAAAATTTGTATTTAATAATAATGTTATTAGATGAAATAAACAGCTTGGATCAATTAATTAAAACATTACAAATTAATTTTAATGATAGAAACACAATTATCCAAAGATATAATGGGACTGATTGGAACAGTTATTTACCAACACCATTAGATGTTTCTGAATTAGAAGTAAATGATAAAAAATTTTATAAAGTATATGTGAATAAAAATAGTTTATTTGAATTATGTTTAATATTTTGGTTTAATAATGCTGTATCAACAATACACGATCATCCAGAAAAAGGTTGTATAATGAAAATAATAAAAGGAGAATTAATTGAAAATATCTTTAAAAATATTGGAAATAATAAATGTTCATTTATTCAAAAAAATATAATAAATAAAAATTGTATAGTTAATAGATGCGGAAATAATATATTACATCAAATTATAAATAATACAGATTTAACAGTGTCTTTACATATTTATTTTCCACCAAATTTTCAACAAAATATATATGAAAAAATTTAAAAAATAAAATTATAGAATTTTATTTTATTGGATATATTAGAATATCATGACTAAAAATATGATTTTAAAAAATAATTTTTTATTAGATGCAGACTTTGATGATGAATGTGAAAACGTTGAATGGATTGAAAATTTAAATAATAAAAAATATTTTAATTGTGGATGTTGTGACAATTGTTTATGCGATGATAATACCTCGTGTTCTAATTGTAATTGTAGTTGTAATTGTGATAATGATATAGAAGACGATTATGACTATGATAGTGCTGACGATAGTGCTGACGATAGTGCTGACGATAGTGCTGACGATAGTGCTGACGATAGTGCCGACGATAGTGCCGACGATAGTGCTGACGATAGTGCCGACGATAGTGCTGACGATGAAGAACATTTAGATATTAATAGCATAATTCCCAACCGAAAATTATCAAAAATTAATATAATTATTATTCAAGATAAAAATAAACAAAATAAAGTTAGAATAACATTAGAATTAAATGTTATACTAAGTAATAAAAAAAAAGAATCAATTTATATTGATCTTGATATTAATAGCTCAACTTATTTAAAAATTGCAGAAGAACTATTTAAAATTTCATAATTTATGAAACTGTTTGTACTGTTTGTTCAGTTTCTTTGTGAGGTGGTACATCATTTGGCATTATTGTTGGATATAATTTATTTGTAAAAATAGCACATAATTTAACATGAACTTTATCACAATGATCTGAAATAGAACCAAACTCAGACAAAACTTTATTAGTTTGTTCATTTTTAACCCAATTAAACATGAGTTTTCTCATTCGTAAGAATGCAACAAATGTATCAACAGGCATTGATTTCAAATAATTATAAATATCATTAATTTTAAGATGAGTATTTTTATAATCTGTTTGTGTCAGTTGTTCTTTATTTTCTTTATTATGAATTACTGCTTTTTTCTTATAATACATACCACGAATTGCAAACATTACATCTTTGTATTCTTTAGGCAACATATCATAAAGTTCTTTGTTTTGGTGTTGACAGTTCTTTAGTGACCACAATACCTTAAATAATTCAAATAATTCTGATGTACAAACTTTAAATACTGCATCAACCATACCAACTGTATCATATGACTCAGATGTATTAAGTGGATTTACAATCTTTTTAATATTTTGAGTGTGAGGGTTTTGTTTGAAATAATCAACTAGTTTATCATTTTGATAAAGATATACTAAACCCTTAAACATGTTTCTTTCTGGACCAAGTACATGTGAAAATTGATAATTCACATTTTGAAGTTTAATCAAATGGAATTTATTCATTGTGTTTGACCATACTCGAACAACAATACCTTCATTTTCAGGTTGTTTGTTATATTTGACTATTTTATTTGATTCAGCAAATTCATTAATTGATTCTAGCTTGTTTGGAACAAAAATAACACCAGAATCATCATATGTGGCAAAATCAACTTGTGTTGAATAAATATCAAGTTCGCGCATATCTTCATCACGAATAGTTGTTAAACATATACGACCATAGTTTTCTCCAAATTTACTTGTATAATCAATCATATGTTTATTTTGATGATGAATTAGAACAAAGTAATATGACTTGTCCATATCGAGATTTGTTGTGAATTCATTAAAACTAGCATATCCGGCTTTTCTAATAACTTCTTCAAACATTTCATAATGTGATTTTTTATTGACTGCTTCGTCGTTTTCATTTTGTTTAAATACTGAATCTTGACTATCTAGACATCTACGTGTAGATACATACCATTTAGTATTATGATTAAATAATGATAAATATGTACCTTCATAACATGTAGTAATTAGTTGAAAATCTTCTGGATGTGAAACAAGATATTCCATACCTTCTTTGTTCACACGTGGAGTTTCACAACTGTATGATTTAATTTTAAGTGTAGTTCGATCAATAATTAGTGAACGACATTCGCGTTCAAGTTCACTTGTAACTGGTGAATCAAATTTATGATATAATAGCATAAGTCCGTCATCGATATAATCTTTAGTTAGGACACCTTTTTCAAATAGTTTTTTACGGAGATCTTCAAGATTATCTTTGCAAGATTCCAGAAAAGATGTAATCAAATATTGGGGTGTGTTCATTATACTCATTAATTATTTAGTCTTTATATATTATAAATAAAAATATCAACTTTTTTATTTAACATTATTAAATTTAATTTAATTTAATTTATAATATATATTATATAAAATAGAAATGTTTAAAAGTATTCAATCAATGGGAACTAAGCCAATTGAAAAAAGAGTTGAAGTATTTAAGACAGTCTCATACATTAATATATTAGAAAATGAATTTTCTAAATTACAAAATGTAAATGTTATATCTTTAGATTTATTAAATAATAATAAATCTATACAAGATGTATCACCTGTTTTGGAAGGAATAAATTTATTTAAAATTCATAATTTTAATTCTATTCCTCCTAAAAAAGAAAATAACATATATGGAAATCCAGTTATGATTGGTCCATTTAATGTATTTCATTTAGATAGTATTAATGATTCTAAAGAAACCATATTTAATTTACAATTTAAAACTAGCGATAAACAACAATTACAAATGACTCAATACTTTAGAGATTTTGGAACGAGTTTAGTAAAATTGAGTAATCTTCGTAAAAATGGAATTCATTTAAAAGATACTGAAATAACACAAAAAACCGAAGTAAATATAGAAACCACTGAAAAGTTAAGTGTTGATCAACAATCTATTGTAATATTAGAAAATATTAAAGGTGATGTTCCTATTCAAATATCTACAACCGATCCTATAACAATTGTTAGTATAAACTCAAATATTAAAGTTATTGTTACATATAAAAATCGTAACTACCTTAAATATACAGTAAAACAAATAGAAAATTTTACAAATACTGATTCTTTAACAAATATTAATTTAATTAGTATTTTTATTATCTTTATTTTAGGTAGTGTAATTTTATATTTAATTAATGTTAAAAATTGTAGATTAATCAATTAAATAAATCAAATTAATTTAAATTTTAATTTAATTTATAATATATATTATATAAAATAGGAATGAAAAGAAGTAGATATCATGATGGACCAAGAGAACTTCTTTTTGAATCAGTAAGTTCGTTACCTCATATTTATTTTTTAGAGAAGGAAATTTCTAATAATAAAGATGCTAATATTATTTCTATCGATTTAAAAAATGATAATAAACCTATTCAAGATATATCACCTGTTATGGAAGGAATAAATTTACTTAAAATTAGTAATTTTAAATCTGAACCTATTAAAAAAGAAAATAATATATATGGAAATCCAATTATGAAAGGCCCATTTAGTGTATTTTATTTAGATAGTATGAATGATTCTAAAGAATCCATATTTAATTTACAATTTAATACTAGTGATAAACAATTTGAAATTCCACAAGGAGTTAACGATATTGGTATAGAATTAGTAGATTTTATTGCCATGTCTAAAAAAGGATTTCATTTAAAAGATATTGAAATAAAACAAAAAACTGTATTAAATGTAGAAAATGCCATAAAAAGTATAGTATTAGAAAATATTAAAGGTGATGTTCCTATTGAAGTATATGCGACAGATCCTATAACAATTGTTAGTGTAAATTCAAATATTAAAGTTATTGTTACATATAAAAATCGTAAATACCTTCAAAATACAGAAAAACAAATAGAAAAATTTACAAATACTGATTCTTTAACAAATATTAATTTAATTAGTATTTTTATTATTTTTATATTAGGTAGTGTAATTTTATATTTAATTAATGTTAAAAATTGTAGATTAATCAATTAAATAAATCAAATTAAAATAAATTAATTAATTAAATAAATCAAATTAAAATTAATTAATTAATTAATAATGTATTAACCAATTAAATTAATTAATTAATAATGTATTTGCATTCGGTAGATGGAAATCCATTAAAGTTTGAACTTGCTGCAATAGTGTATGCGCCCATATTTTCAACATAAATTACTTCTCCGATAGACAAGTCAGGTAGTTTACAATTAATTGTAATTCTATCCATTGAATCGCATGTAGGGCCATAAATTGTACAATCATATTGTTTTTCATTTCTTTCGCTAAATGGTTGTAGTTTTAAACTAGCATGATCGAAAACTGTATTGTTGAATGACCCGTAAACACTTTCAGACAAATAATAAATAATATGTTTGGAATTATCTTGTTCTTTGTCATTTTTAATAGTTTTTAATACTTGATCTAAACTTGATTCATAGTTTTTAACAATTTTTTTATTAATTACACTTGTTACGAGTGTATATGCGGAAGTTACAAAAAATCTTCCTGGTTCTGCCATAAATTTGATATTAGTATTTGAAAAAAATTCATTAATACTAGAATTAATAACAGTTGACATTCTAATAAACTTTTCATCATCATCTCCTGGAAATCCTCCACCAATATCAATTAGTGTGAAATCAAATCCTTTTTCATGTGCCATATCATATACTTTTTTGCAATCAGAAATAGCTGTTTGATAAACATTTTCATCTTCACATCCAGAACCTACATGAAAACTTACACCGATAATTTCTAATTCCATAAATTTTGCAATTTGTAAAAGATCATTTACTTCGTCCAGACTAACACCAAATTTACTATTAAATTTACATCTGGATTTTGAATCATCTGTTTGAATTCGAATAACTAATTTAGCACTTGGATGATATAATTTAATTTTATATAATTCGTGTGAACTATCAAACGTCATCAAATCAACATCATTTGCACGAGCATATTTAATTTGTTCAACCATTTTACAGGGATTAGCATAAATAATTTTATCAGGACTTACACCAGTACTTATTACTTTGGATATTTCATTTTTACTAGCACAATCAAATGACATATCCATTGTAGCCATTAATTTAATAATAACATCATCTGGATTGCATTTAATTGCATAGTATGCATCAACATTAGGTAAATTATCTCTCCACAAATTAATCTTTTTAATTACTTCAGATAAATTTACAATAAAAAATGGTTGATCACTTTGATGTTTTTCTAAGAAATAATTAATTACATCTAGAACATCATTCTTATTTAAAACTTCTACTTTTTTAGAAGAAATAAGTGATGAAAGTTCGGGTATTAATTCAGGGGTTGTATATTGGTCCATTAAATGATATAGAAACTAATAGATAAATTAATATTTATTCAATTTTATTAAAAATTGAAAAAAATAATGTAAAGAACACAATAAAAAAATGGTTAATGGCGTATATTAGTATAACATATGATAAATTTACATATACCAACGAAACTATTGGAATAAATAGTTTTGATATGACAGTTCCAGGTAAAGAACTATTTAAAGACTCCAAATTATCCATGAGTCCTGGAAATATATACGGGCTAATAGGAAAAAATGGTTCTGGTAAATCTTGTTTACTTAAAAAATTATTAGAGTTAAAAAATTATTGTAAAGTTAATATAAACTCTATGAAAATTAATACTTTGTATGTTGAACAAGAGATTGAGTTAGATGCAAGGTTTCCAATTGAGTTTGTTCTAGATTCAAATTTCAAACAGAGGAAATATGAAAGAGAATTAGATGAAATTAATCAAATAATTGAATCAGACGCAGTTGACACTATGGAAACCGAAGAATATGAAAAATTAATAGAAAAAGCAGATGAACTAAATAATTTTTTAAGTAATTGGAATCCTGGTAAAGAAAATGCAAAAGTATCCAAAATTTTACATGGGTTAGGATTTAGTACTAGTGATTTATCTAAATCTTCTAACTTGTTTAGTGGAGGATGGCAAATGCGATTATCTTTAGCAAGAGCTCTGTATTTGGAACCAGATCTTCTTCTTCTTGATGAACCTACGAATCATCTTGATTTGGAAGCAATTATTTGGTTAAGTGATTACCTAAACAGTTGGAAACACACAGTAATTGTTGTTTCTCATAACATCGGTTTCTTAAATGATGTTTGTACATATATATTGAGTATTGAAGAAAAAAAATTGGTTCAATATAAAGGTAATTACTCATTATATAAATCTGCTCTGAAAGTAAAACAAAAAGAAGCTTTTTCAAATTGGGAAATATATGACAAAAAATTAAAAGACCTTCGAAATAAATCCAAAGAGAAAAGCAAAGTAGATGAATTCATTGCGAAAAATTGCGTTAAAAAACCTGAAAAACCATATGAAGTTAATATTCATTTTGTTAATCAGCCAAAAATAAAATCAAATGCTATTTCGCTAAATGATGTTAGTTTTGGATATAATCCAGATAATATGATTCTATCAAATATTAATCTTGGTATTGATATGGAATCGCGAATTGTACTGGTAGGCCCGAATGGTTCTGGTAAATCCACATTAATAAAATTAATGATGGGAGAAATAAAACCAACTTCTGGTGAAGTATATGTTGGGTCACATTTTAGATTTGGATATTATAATCAGCATTTTGAAAATCATTTGCCACTTGATAAAACACCCATTGACTACTTAAAAACAATTATACCAGATGAATTTGTTAAAGGTCCAATAGAACAATCTGTACGAAGTTATTTAGGAGATGTTAAACTAGAACCAAGTGCTCATACTAAAAAAATATCCGAACTATCAGGAGGTCAAAAAGCTCGCGTCGCAATTGTTAAACTCATTTTTCTTAGGCCGCATTGCTTAATTCTAGATGAACCAACCAATCATCTTGATATAGAAACAGTTGAAGCAATTATTGATGCATTAGTTAATTTTGATGGTGGAATATTAGTTATTACCCATGAACCAGAATTAATTGATAAAATGGATTCACAGGTTTTGATGATGGATCCAGAAATAAAAAATATTAATAAATCAATTAGTAATTATGATGATTATTGTAAATTTATTCTTAATAATTAATTAATTTATTTTTTTTTAGCTTTCATTTGTAATAATATACTTAATTTAGCATCTTGACCATTTCTTAATTTTCCCATTTCTTGTGCAATTGCACTAACCGTCATTTCCTTATTTTTAGTTTCTTCATATAATGCAAGAGATTCATTTTCTTTAAATAAATCATTTAAAGTATTATCATTTGATATGTTGGTTTTATTTGTATTAGAATTATCTATTTCTAAATTTATAGTTTTGGATTTAATAGCTTTATCATCTTCTTGGATATCAGGATTCGGTGGTAATTCTTTGATATATTCAATGTTATTTGTTGGATTATTAAAATATTTAATATTTAATAAATATTCAAATGCTTTTTTTCCTTTTAATGGTTGATTTAATTCTGTATCAATTATTGTAGGAACTATATCTATATCTTTTGGTGCTTCTGTAACATCTATGTTAACCAGTTTAAAAATATTTTTAATATTATATTTATCTAAATATGCTAATAATTTTTTACAATATTCACATTTATCTGAATAAAATACTACTTTCATTATTATTAATATAATATTTGTTTTTAAAAGAATTTAATGAAAAATTATTTTAAATAAAAAAAAATGAAATTTAATATTAAAGCTTTTATAAGTATATATATATAATGCTTAAAGTTAATAAAGTTAATCTTAAACTAATTGATAAATCCAAAGAATTAGGTAATTCACGGTTGGAAATTAAATTATCAGGACCAAATATCGACTACATTGTAGCAAATACAATTCGTAGAACAGTTTTTACTGAAATTCCAATTTATGCATTTGATGAATTTAAATTTGAGAAAAATACATCTGTATTTCATAATAATTATTTAAAACTTAGATTAAGAAATTTACCTGTTTGGACAATTGAAAATACTGTTGATTTCATTGATTATAATCTTAAAAATAATTCTGGACAAACTGAACTTGAAGAAAATGTTGAAGAAAATGAAGTCGATGAAGTTGAATTACAAGTTGATAAAACATTAAATTCATCAAC